>Ga0189284_100037_pt1 | contig 261257 bp, 252 predicted proteins | sample N32C7minimetaG_FD_130314 | JGI IMG/M metagenome (GOLD analysis project Ga0189284, IMG submission 130314) | Marine microbial communities from the Costa Rica Dome - N32 C7 mini metaG | ecosystem: Environmental > Aquatic > Marine > Oceanic > Photic zone | place: Costa Rica: the Eastern Pacific...
CCACCAGATCCTCGACATTTGCTGCCGCGCCTGGAACAAACTCACGGCGCAACCCTGGACCATCATGTCAATCGGACTGAGGGACTGGGCGCATCGGTTCTAATCAATTGAGACTGGTATTACTTAAGTTATTCGCGTTTAAGTTGTTTTTGCAATGCAAAATCACCTTGACAGAAATTGTGCAGCGCATTATGAAGCTTGCGTTAGGTAAAGCGATAAGCGTGCCGGACAGTCCAGACGGGTCACAACAGATGGCACTGGCAGCCGGCTCGCCGGAGAAGGGCAAACGACATGATGAACAACTTCGATGAAATCCAGAAAATGAGCAAAGACAGCATGGACATGGCCATGGAATCATTCGGCTCCATGAGCAAAGGATTTCAGGCAATTGCTGCTGAGGTTGCTGATTATCAGAAAAAATCCTTCGAAGAAGGCACTGCTGCTGTCGAGAAGCTGGTCGCTTCCAAGTCCCTGGACACCGCATTTGAAGCCCAGGCTGACTATGTGAAGACTTCCTACGAAAGCTTTGTTGGCGAAATGACAAAAATCGGTGAAATGGTCACGGATCTGTCCAAAGACGCCTACAAGCCGTACGAAGGCATCATCGGCAAATTCGGCAAGTAAGTTGCCAACGCCGGGCCCTTGCCCGAATTGAGTTTTTGAAAACCCGGTCGGTGACGGCCGGGTTTTTGTGTTTTTACGATTTACCCAATTATTCTTTTTTCCCTGTCGTGGTGAGAGCGCCGGTCGATTTTCGCTCAAAGCACGGTCTTTTAATCGGATTTTAGAGACCTACATCCGTTATTGACAACATGCTGATGCATCCGGGATGGCAAATGCCCAGATGTTGATGAAATCGACCATTGCGAAAGTGCCTCGGGCGCGGCAGGATTACATATCCGAAGGCCGGATATCCGGCGGATTGTAACCTGCGTAAGATGAGGCCCGGACCAGCTTTGAATGCTAACCGGGCCCACTGGAAATGAGACGGTTAGGGCTGGAGTGACACAGACGAGTGTAACGGAAATGACTGCGGGACCTGATTATGACAAGGACGGTGGCGACGCCGGAACGGTTGTCGTCACCCGGACAAAAACAGTCACCAAGCGGCCAAACCTTTATCGCGTGCTGCTTTTGAATGATGACTACACGCCGATGGAATTCGTGATCCATGTGGTGGAGAGTTTCTTTCAAAAGAACCGTGAGGAAGCCACGCGCATAATGCTGCACGTGCATCATCACGGCGTTGGGGAATGCGGGATTTACACCTATGAAGTTGCCGAGACCAAGGTGACCCAGGTGATGGATTTCGCGCGCCGGCACCAGCATCCCCTGCAATGCGTCATGGAAAAAAAGTGAGGACTTACACACGTGCCTTCTTTCTCGCGCAGTCTTGAAAAAGCCCTCCACCAAGCCTTGGCGCTCGCCAATGAGCGCCAGCAGGAATATGCCACGCTAGAGCATCTTCTTTTGGCTTTGCTGGACGATCAGGACGCGGCCGCAGTCATGCGGGCGTGCAACGTGGATCTCGATACGATCCGCCAGAACCTGATCGAATATATTGAAACTGAACTCGACAACCTTGTCACCGACAGTGACGAGGACGCCAAGCCGACTGCCGGATTCCAGCGTGTGATCCAGCGCGCCGTTATTCATGTGCAGTCTTCGGGGCGTGAAGAGGTGACCGGGGCAAATGTGCTCGTAGCAATCTTTGCCGAGCGTGAAAGCCACGCAGCCTACTTCCTCCAAGACCAGGACATGACCCGCTACGACGCGGTCAACTATATTTCCCACGGGATTGCAAAGCGTCCCGGCATGTCTGAGACCCGGCCAGTTGAGGGCGCGGAAGAAGAAGACGTACTTTCCGGCAATGATGCTGAGAAAAAGCCGGCACAGAAAACTGACGCTCTGGAAGCATACTGCGTCAACCTCAATGAGAAGGCGGAAAAGGGCAAGATCGACCCGCTGATTGGGCGGGACGACGAAATCCAACGGACAATTCAGATCCTGTGCCGCCGGTCGAAGAACAATCCGTTATTCGTGGGTGACCCAGGTGTTGGCAAGACGGCAATTGCGGAAGGGTTGGCCCATCGCATCGTCAATGCCGATGTTCCTGAAGTACTGCAGGATGCCACGATCTTCTCACTCGACATGGGTGCGCTGCTCGCAGGTACGCGGTACCGCGGTGATTTCGAAGAGCGGCTGAAGCAGGTGGTCAAGGAAATCGAAGACTACCCGGGCGCGGTGATGTTCATCGACGAGATCCACACAGTGATTGGCGCGGGAGCGACTTCGGGAGGGGCAATGGATGCCTCCAACCTGTTGAAACCTGCGCTGGCCTCGGGCGCGATCCGCTGTGTCGGCTCGACAACCTACAAGGAATACCGTCAGTTCTTCGAAAAGGACCGGGCCCTCGTGCGGCGGTTCCAGAAGATCGATGTCAATGAGCCGACCATTCCGGATGCCATCGACATTCTGAAAGGCCTGAAACCGTATTTCGAGGACTTCCACAAGGTCCGCTACACCAACGACGCTATCAAGACGGCGGTCGAGCTGTCGGCGAAATACATTTCCGACCGGAAACTGCCGGACAAGGCCATCGACGTTCTGGATGAAACCGGGGCGAGCCAGATGCTGGTTCCGGAAAACCGCCGCCGTAAGACCATCGGCGTCAAGGAAATCGAGAACACCATCGCAACGATGGCGCGGATCCCGCCGAAGTCGGTCTCCAAGGATGATGCTGAGGTTCTTGAAAACCTTGGCAAAGATCTGAAACGCGTCGTTTACGGTCAGGACAATGCCATTGAAACACTGGCATCCGCGATCAAGCTGGCCCGTGCCGGATTGCGCGAGCCGGACAAGCCGATCGGGTCTTACCTGTTCTCAGGTCCGACCGGCGTTGGCAAGACCGAGGTCGCGCGCCAGCTCGCATCGTCGTTGGGCGTGGAGCTGATCCGCTTCGACATGTCGGAGTACATGGAGCGGCATACGGTGTCCCGCCTGATCGGTGCACCTCCGGGCTATGTCGGCTTTGACCAGGGTGGCTTGCTCACCGACGGAGTCGATCAGCACCCGCACTGTGTCCTGCTCTTGGATGAAATCGAAAAGGCCCATCCGGACCTCTTCAACATCCTTCTGCAGGTGATGGATCACGGCAAGCTGACCGATCACAACGGCAAGCAGGTCGACTTCCGCAATGTCATCCTCATCATGACCACCAACGCAGGCGCGGCCGATATGGCTAAGATGCCGGTGGGCTTCAACCGCATCAAGCGGGAAGGGGACGATCAGGAGGCGATCAACAAGCTGTTCACACCGGAGTTCCGCAACCGTCTGGATGCGATCATTCCATTCGGCAATCTGCCGGTCGAAGTTGTTTACAAGGTCGTCGAAAAGTTCGTCATGCAGCTGGAAGTCCAGCTTGCGGACCGGAACGTCACCTTCGAACTTGGCGACGATGCCGTCAAATGGCTCGCCGACAAGGGATACGACAGTCAGATGGGGGCACGGCCACTTGGCCGGATCATCCAGGAGCACATCAAACGGCCGCTGGCTGATGAAGTGCTGTTCGGCAAACTCAAGAAGGGTGGCATGGTCAAGGTCTCGGTCTCCGAGGACGGAAATGGTTTGCTCTTGGAGAGCATCGAAGAACGCGCTACGCCGCCAAAGGCCAAGCCGAAGGCGGCTACAAAGGCAAAGCCAAAGCGCAAACGCAAACCGGCAGCCAAGGCGACGGCCTCCAAGGCATCAAAGCCAACGGACAAAGGCGGTTCGTCCAAGAAAAGCCTTGTTCCGAAAGTTCCGCTTGCGGACTGAAGATATTGAAATCAAATGTAAACGGGCGCCCACTGGGCGCCCGTTTTCGTTATTGGAAGTTGGTCTGATCGCATTACCAGTGTTCAGTCCCGGGGGCACCTTTCGGCATTCCTTGAAGGTTCGGGGTCAGCCAGCCGCCGTAGAATTTTCCCGCTTGTGGATCGACGCGCTCTGAACCCACCTGGCAAAGATCCATTTTCCCGGGGTAGAATGCGAGGTGGTCTTTGAGCGGCTGAAATTCGGGTGTCGGCCGGGAATAACACCACGCTGCGGCCCGTGCCGTTCGAGTGCCGGCTGACACATCAAAATAGGCGGCGGCACCTTTCCACTCACATAGGGTGGATTGCGGGAGCCGGCGCAAATGAGCTTTCACATCCTCCGGGGGAATGTAATAGGTCGGCGGATGATGGGTTTCGAGTACCCGGAAGGCCCGCGTGGTATCGACGATCTCAACAGACCCCAGAACAACAAGGATCCGCTGCGGCACCGGTTCGACAATCGGTGGCCGTGGATAGGATTGGACGTTCTCGATCGGCAAATCCATGCTTGCTGCCTCTCTCGTTTCGGAAATGGGTTCGATTTGACCGGTGTGTTCGTTGAAGATGCAGCGTTACAGCTCGCTGAGAAGGGTTGCCGCGATAGCAGTGCCGCTTTGCCATGCGGCTTCCACACGGGCGTCGAGGCACCAATCACCGCCCAGGAATAGCGTTTTGGATGCGTTTGAAAGATACGGTTCTCCGAGCGGAGTACCGACCTTGGCATAGCGCCACCGGTGTGCATTGTCATGGATGACCCTGCTCCTATCGAGACTCAACATCTTGCACAGCTCGCTCAGCATCAGGTCAGCCACGATGGCTTTGTCGAGTTCCAGATGGTCTTGGCTCCAGTCAGGGCTTGCCTGGGCGACAAATGCAGTCCGATCGGGGCGCCCTGGCTTGGTTTTCTCACTCGCGATCCAGGCCAGCGGGGCGTCTGGGTCGCGGTGGGAAGCCGGTAGAGCGTCAACCTCATCGTCAAAGGCAGCCATCAAGGTCCAGCAGGGCAAGAGACTGACATGGGTGATCTGTTTTGAGATCGGGTGGCCGGTTCCCAGCAAAGCCATGGTCTGCGGGGCCGGGGCGGTGATGATCAATCGATCGAAGACAAGGGTTTCTTTATCGATTTCCAAAGACCAACGGCCCTCGGTCTCGGTGACCGAACGCACTTGTGCTTGCCGGCGGATGTCGAGGTCACTGGCCAAGGTTTTTGCAAGCGCGTTCATGGAGGGCACGCCGACAAAGCCCTTCCGCTCACCTATGTCCCATTCACCGGCGGCATCAACGGACATGAGGCTTTCGATCAGTTTCTGAAATTCCTCAGTTTTTGCTGTGATGTATTGCGCGCCATGATCAAACTGAAGACCATTGTCGGCCCGCCGGGTCGCAAGACGCCCGCCAATGCCGCGGCCTTTGTCCAGGATCACAGGCGTGTGCCCGGCATCTTTGAGTGTTCGGGCGCAAGAAAGCCCTGTCATACCAGCGCCGATAATGCCGATGCGAACCGGTTCTGTCATGGGATCTCCAGTAGGTTGAGGATGTTTGGGATTTCCTTCGTCACCTTGAAGAACCCGGCCGTTGCATAGCGCCAGATCGCATCATCCCAAGGACGCCGGATTTCGGTCAGGGTGAGACCATGGTTTTCGAGTTGCGGCCGGGATGCGTCCATCCAGTCCTTGAGCGGTCCGGCCGGGATATAGGGCATGACGATCTGCTTGGCTCCGGCTTCTGCCGCCCACTCAGTGATCGGGTCAGGCGAATCTGTGTTTAGCTTTACTGGCATTCGCTTGAGCCGCTGCGCAGCATCGTGCAAAGCCCCTTCTTCAAAGGACCGAATGTGATCCGGAACAGGCCGGGATGATCTCAGGTCACTTGATGCCAGCGTCGCGACTGACACGAGTTCGATGCCGTCTGGGATCAGTGTTTCTGGCAGACAATCGTCCTCGGTGAGGAGGAGAGCCGTTGGCTTGCCCGGTTCCGGCGCAAAAAAATCTCGTGTCGGTTGCGCGGACGGCAGCCCATCCGGCTCGCTCCAGTCCAGCGGCGTCACTCCGGTTTCAAAGTCCGAACTGTCCGGCGCAAACCGCCCGCCGGTGAACTTGGCAATGTTCCAGGCTTGCGCTTCGTAGGTTTTCCCCCGTGTGTGCAGTCCGGCGACCCAGCGCCAGCTCAAGGTGTTGGAGGCCGGGTCGCCGTCCAGAAGGTGCCGGTAGAAAAAATCTGCGCCAATGCGCCAAGGAAGCTTCAACGTGAAGATCCAGATGGAGGCGAACCACATGCGCGCGTGATTGTGCAGGTAGCCGGTCTCGATCAGTTCCTGCGCCCAGGCATCAAAACAGTCGATTCCGGTTTGGCCGGACTCAGCACGGGTCACCGCCTGACGGAGGCCGCTGTTCGTTTCCAGATCCTCCAGATCGGCGATCAGCCCTTGCCGATAAGATGTCCAAGTGGCCGGACGGCGTTCGAGCCAGCCTTTGAAATAGCCGCGCCAGAAAACCTCTTGAATGAACTTTTCAGCACCATCAAGACCGTGGTTCCGGAGTGCTGCGGTTACAACTTCCTGCTCGCTGATCAATCTCCGGCGGATGTACGGCGACAAGCAGGAAACGGACGTGTGTTGGCCTGGGCCGCGATCATAATTCCGCTGGGCTGCATAGGCGCGGCCCATCTGCGGTGTAAAATCGTCAAGGTGTTGGAGAGCTGCTTCGCGGGTCGGCGAAAAGATCGTCATATGGCAATGTCCAGCGCTGTTTTTTGTCTTGCTTACGCAAGGCGCACTGCTCTGGATGGCCCGAACGGACGATAGAACGAAGCAAAACGGGACAAGTCTTATGCCGGCCGGTCTTTCCCAAATTCCCGGCAGATCCAAACAATCACCTTTTGCCGTGCCTCACCAAATCGGACCGGGTTTTCCGGGTAAACAAGATGGTAGCCGCGTGTGCCAATGCGCTGATCGGGCTGGCGCCACAAACACGTCAATGCACCGTTTGAGAGTTGCCGTTGCACCAGAAGTTCCGGCACAAGGGCGATGCCTTGCCCCTCCAACGCCGCGTTGATGGCAAGGCTGGAATGGCTGAAGCTCAAGTAAGTGGCGTCTTCCGGCAGCAGCTCTGTCCCAAGCACCTCTTCCCAGGAGGTGTGGCTGTCCAGAAGAATGCGCAGGTGCGGCATATCCTGAATATTTTCTATTGTCTTTCGATCCTTGGTCAGCGCTGGAGATGCGACGGCTACCAGTCGAATTGGTGCAAGAAAATGGCTCTTGAGACTTGGAAAAGGTGGGGTGCCGATCCGAATGGCCAGGTCAACGCCACCGCCTTTGAAGGTTGCCAGCCGCTCGGTGGCGAGAGTTGCAAGGTCCAGTCCGGGGTTCTTGTCCAAAAAGCCGGGTAAGCGGGGAACAAGCCATTGCGCTGCGAAAGACGGTGGCAGGCTGAGTGTGATGCGTGGGACCTGTTGGGATATGTCGATTATGGCCCGATCGATTTCATCGAGCCCGCGCCGGACTTGCGCGTGAAAACCTTCCGCCGGCCCGGACAGCGCGAGGCCGCGGGGAAGCCGGTCGAACAGCTGAACGTTGAGTTCATCCTCCAGTGCGCGAACCTGTTGGGCAACTGCCCCTTGTGTGAGATTGAGTTCCTCTGCAGCCAGCCGGAAATTGAGGTGCCGGGCCGCAGCATCAAATGCTCTGAGTTTGTTGAGGCTGGGGTGACGCATCGCTCTTGGTCTAAGCAGTAGTTTTTCTACTGTTTAGGTGCAGAAAGCATGATTGGTCAAGTAGTTTTCCAATCGCTACAACGGTGACCAAAGGAGATTTATTATGAGCGAACAAAAGGTTGCCCTGATTACAGCTGGTGGATCCGGGATGGGCGCGGACGCTGCAAGACGGCTGGCGGCAGATGGGTTCAAAGTCGCGATCCTATCGTCTTCCGGTAAGGGGGAGGCACTGGCAAAGGAACTGGGCGGCATTGGTCACACCGGTTCAAACCTGAGCAACGATGACCTGAAAGCATTTGTCGACAAGGCAATGACTGCCTTCGGGCGAATTGATGTTCTCGTGAACTCGGCAGGGCACGGTCCAAAAGGCGATATCATGGAGATCACGGATGAAGACTGGCATCTCGGCATGGATTACTACCTTATGAATGTGATCCGTCCGAGCCGTCTGGTGGCACCGATCATGGCACGCCAAGGTGGCGGCACTGTCATCAACATCTCCACCTTCGCCGTATTTGAGCCGGACCCGATGTTTCCGACCTCCGGTGTGTTCCGGGCCGGTCTTGCTGCCTTCACCAAGTTGTTTTCGGGCAAGTACGCCTCTGAGAGTGTGCGCATGAACAACGTATTGCCCGGCTTCATCGACAGCTTGCCGGAAAAGGAAGACCGCCGGTCGCGCATCCCGATGGGCCGTTATGGCCGATCGGAGGAGGTTTCCGGGTTGATTTCCTATCTCGCCAGTGATCTAGCGGCCTATGTCACTGGTCAGAACATACGAATTGATGGCGGGCTGACACGGTCGGTATAGAGCGGATTTTGATCGGGTCGCCGAAGCCACCGGACAGTGGGCTGGACAGGTTTGGCGGATAAAGGTAAGGAATCCTTACTAACTTCAGCAATTTGGACACGTCTTCATGACTGCCTCAAAGGACACGGGGCAACCGCAGCTATCCTCGAAGCCACCCGTTTCCGGCCGGGGGTGGATGCTGCGCGGCGCGCGCGCAGCGATTTCCATTCCCGCCTTCATCCTGACGTCTGCTTTTGTCGGGTTTGCCGGGATGGCCCGCGAAACAGGATTGAGCCTGGCCGAAACACTCCTCATGACAGGGGCGGTGTGGGCCTTGCCATCCGTGGTGGTTTTAACCGGAGCCATGGCGTCGGGCATGGGATTGATCCCCGCCGCTGTCGCGGTTGCTTTGGCATCCGTGCGTCTGATGCCTATGACGATGGCGTTGATGCCGTTCCTGAAGGTGCCGGGAAAGACTAAAACCTGGCACTTGCTGATCGCGTCGCATTTCGTGGCGGTGACGGCTTGGGTCTACGCGATGAAGAACCTGCCCGACCTGCCGAGGGAAGGGCGGTTGCCGTTCTTCATCGGCTTTGGCGGCGGGGTGACCAGCTTTGTCTTTGTGGCCACCGGGATTGCCTACATGCTTGTGGAGCGGATGCCGCCCATGGCCGCCGGGGCTCTTGTCCTTGTGACACCTGTCTATTTCTTGTGTTCCTTGTGGGGCGCTGCGCGGATGAATGCCGACAAGGCGGCAATGATTTCCGGTCTTGTGCTCGGCCCTTTGTTTTTCCTTTATTTTCCAGGTCTTGATCTCCTTTGGACCGGCCTGCTTGGCGGAACGCTTGCCTATCTTGCAACCCGATTTTGGCGCCGGGGGCTGTCATGAGTGACCTAATGACAGAAGCCTGGTGGTGGCCCTATGTGATGATCCTCGTCGCAGGGTGGTTTGCAACCGATGTGTGGCGGTGGCTGGGCGTTTTCGCCGGTGGCAAACTGCGCGAAGACAGCGAACTTTTTATCTGGGTCCGGTGCGTTGCAACGGCACTGGTTGCCGGTGTGATCTCCAAACTTGTCCTGTTTCCTCAAGGTGTGCTGGGCGACACACCGATCTGGTTGCGGTTGGCGGCCGCGGCCTTGGGGTTTGTCTGCTTCTTGGCTCTCGGGCAGCGCGTGATCGTCGGTGTGCTGTCTGCGGTTGTTTTTCTACTGACTGGATGGTGGATCTTGGGCTCCTGACAGAAGGCTGTCAGCAGGGGGCTGGTACATGGCGCGCATTTGCCAACCGGCCACACCGGATCAAAGGAGCCCCGCCATGACCGATCACAAACTCGTCCTTCATTATGCACCGCGCAGCCGCGCCAGCACGCTCCGGGTACTGCTGGATGAACTTGATGCCAATTACGAGCTGAAGGTACACAACGCGAAAGCCGGTGACTTGCAGTCGCCGGACTACCTGAAGATCAATCCTCTCGGGAAGGTGCCGGCGCTTCAAGACGGTGAGACGGTCATTACCGAATCCGTCGCCATCGCCTTGTATGCCGCTGATCGTTATCCCGAGGCAGGACTGACACCGGGTCTCACCGATCCGCGTCGCGGCGCTTATCTGCGGTGGATTGCGTTTTATGCCGCATCCTTTGAGCCCGCCGTGGTCAACAAGGCGTACAACACGGATATACCGCAGCAGATTGCGCCGTATTGCAGCTATGACGCCGTGATGAAGGCTCTGGCGGCGCAGCTTGAAAAAGCACCCTATATCCTCGGAGATCAGATTTCCGCAGCAGACATCTTCTGGGGATCTGCTCTGCGCTGGACCTTGATGTTTGGTCTGGTGCCGGACTGGCCGGTCTTTACCGAGTATGCCGAGAAGATTACCGCACGGCCGAGTTTCCAGCGTGTTTTGGCAGATGAGGCCTTGCTCGATACAGCGCAGGAGACCGCTGCGAATTCGGCAGGGATTGCCGTCGCGAGTTGATCCAAGGCCTCGTCGTCAATTCCGGAGGCACAAGGCCCTGCCTCCGGAGAAGTGTCGCGGGGTTTGCGGCTTAGCTCAACGCAGCGCGGATCTTGTCGGCTTGTTCGGCAAGGAGATCGTTGTCAGCCATTTCGCCGGTGTGCGGCTTCATCTTGACGCCGTCAAAGCGCGGGATGATGTGGACATGGGTGTGAAACACCACCTGGCCTCCAGCTGGTTCAGAGAACTGCTGAATGGTCGTGCCATCTGCCCCAAATGCCTCGATAACGGCATGCGCCATCTTTTGGACCGTGGCCATCACCGCGTTCAGATCCTCTTGCGCGATGTCCAGAATGTTGCGGGATGGAGCCTTCGGAATGACCAGCACATGTCCGTCACCGCGCGGCATGATATCCATGATCACGACCGTCTTGTCGTCTTCATAGACCTTGTGGCTCGGCAGCTCTCCGCGCATGATTTTGGCAAAGATGTTCTGGTCGTCGTAGGCGGGCGTTTCGATCGGCATGCGTACCTCTAAAAGGGAAAAGAACACTTCGAATGTCGTCAACCACAGTACTCTGCCAGGCGGTTCCGCAACAAGTGCATCAACCGCCTGAGAGTGTCTTGTTACTGGCCGATTTTGTATAGATCAAATGGGGTGGACTGATACATCTCATTGATCCAGTTGCCGAACAAAAGATGTGCGTGGGCGCGCCAACGGTTCACCGGCTGCCTGGTGGCGTCATCTTCCGGAAAGTAGTTCTGCGGCCGGATCGGCGTGTCAGAAACCTGGCTGTCGCGCTCGAATTCATCCGCCAGAGATGTCGTGTCATATTCGATGTGATTGAACATATGCAGGCAGCGGTGCTCCGGGTCGTCGAGGAGGCACATACCGGTTTCGTCGTCTTCCGCAAGCACCATCAGATTGCTGCCGTCCGGGATGTCGGCCTTCCGGGTTTCCGTCCAGCGTGAGACGGGCAGACAGAAATCATCGGAAAACCCCCGGAGATACGGCGAGGCCGGTGCGAGTGTGCGTTGCCGGTAGACACCCGTTGCCTTGCCGTCCCGCGCATATTTCGGCATGCCATGAAAGTGATAAGTGGCCGCTTGAGCGGCCCAGCAGATGGTCAGCGTGCGATGAACATGTGTCTGGGTCCAATCCAGTACATCGCGCATTTCCTGCCAGTATCCGACATCTTCAAAGGGCAGCTTCTCCACCGGGGCTCCGGTGATGATGAACCCATCGAACTTCTCGTTCCGAACCTCTTCCCAGGGACGATAGAACGCTTCCAGATGCTCCGTTGGCGTGTTCCGGGGCACGTGGTTGGTCATGCGCACCAGCGTCAGATCGATCTGAAGCGGGGTGGAGCCAAGAAGGCGTGCGAATTGGGTCTCTGTCTTGATCTTGTTCGGCATCAGGTTGAGAAGACCGATGCGCAGAGGGCGGATGTCCTGACGCATGGCATCCGCTTCTTGGATGATCATCACGCCTTCGGATTCCAGAATGGGGCGGCCGGGCAGATCGTTTGGAATTTTTATCGGCATTTGCGCGTCCTGTAACCAGAGACAGATGCCTTTCTTCGATCCGATTCGTTGCCTTTGAACTTGAAGTTCAGGGCCGCATCTTCTGTTCGAAGAACCACCTTGCCCGGATCGGCAGGTTGGCGTGGGGCATCTGTCCCAACTCTTGATGATGGTCCCTAGGTAATAGATTGGACGCGATCCGGCAAGCCCTGTGCAGACGAATGCCGATCTTGTGAAAGACGCAAATTCTTGTTGGATCTCAGGCGCGTGGCAAATTGAGGTTTCAGCTGCCTTTCCGGAAGGGGGCATGTTCAGCCAGCGCTTCGTTTTCGCGCTGAACGGCGCGCCGCTCTTGCTCCAGAAAGTCCGCGACTGCGTCGTGAAGGCCCTCATGGGCAATCCAGTGGGCCGAATAGGTCGTTTGCGGCAGGTAACCGCGCGCCAGTTTGTGCGCTCCTTGAGCACCAGCCTCGACGCGTTTCAAGCCTTTGGAAATGGCAAAGTCGATTGCCTGATAGTAACACAGCTCAAAATGTAGGAACGGATGGTGTTCGGTGCAGCCCCAATGGCGGCCGAAAAGGGTTTCCGATCCGATGAAGTTGAGGGCTCCGGCGACATACCGGCCGTTGCGTTTTGCCAGGACCAGAAGAATGCGGTCCGCCATCCGTTCACTGATCAGCGAGAAGAAGGCACGATTGAGATAAGGGCGGCCCCATTTGCGGGCGCCCGTATCCATGTAAAATCCGTAAAACGCATCCCAATGTGCTTCTGTCAGATCGCTGCCGGTAACCCATTCGATTTCGAGCCCGTCAGCGCTGAGTGCTTCGCGGCGTTCCTTTTTGATTGCCTTGCGTTTGCGCGAGGCGAGGTCTCCGAGAAACTGGTCGAAGGTTTCGTAGCCGTTGTTGTCCCAGTGGAACTGCTGATCTGTGCGCCTCAGATAACCGAGATCGCCAAGCGAATCCCATTCCGGCTTCGTCAAAAAAGTCGCGTGGACCGAGGAAGCGCCAGTGCGTTGGCAGACCTGCACTAGGCCAGCCGCGAGCGCCTGCAGCCCGGCTTCCCGGTTGATGTCAGGGCTTGTCAGAAAGCGGCGGCCTGTCGCCGGAGTAAAAGGGACCGATATCTGGAGTTTTGGATAATAGTCGCCACCAGCCCGGTAGAATGCATCGGCCCAACCATGGTCGAAGACATATTCGCCCTGGGAGTGGCTTTTCAGGTAAGCGGGAACGGCTCCAAGAACCGCACCGTTACCATCCTCCAGCACCATGTGCCGGGGCATCCATCCTGTCTGGCGTGTCGCGCAGCCAGATGCCTCCAATGCTTCCAGAAAAGCGTGGGATAGGAAAGGGTTGAAGTCTGTTTCTTCAGAATTTGAATCAGCTTCAGGGGCTAGGGCAGAAGTGAGGTCTTGAGACGCAACAGCGTCCGGTGTGTGCGCCAGCTTTCCGCCTTCGCCAAGGATCCAGCCAGGATTGGCAACCGCATCCCATTTATCAGCCGGCACATCTGCCAAGGATGACAGAAGTCTAATGGAGAGCGTCGTCTCCGCGTCACCGGCGCCAGAATTTTGCGGCTGTTCATCGTCCGGTGAAATAGAAGACGTCATGTCAGTATGCCGGCCCGCCATAAAAGGATTGTTCACAACAATGTAGAGCCGCTTTGCTGCGCCGCAAGAGGGAATTCCGTTCCTGGAATGCTCGTCCGTTATTGATCCGGATCGAAACCCTCAAAGACGATTTGATCGGCAAACCTTTTTGCGACTTCCAACTGTCCCGGAGTCCGAACAGTCCACGTCATGATTGGGGTTTTGAAGACCTTTTTCATCATGCTGGGGCCGGGGCTCGGTAGATCATTGACGCCATAGGAGATGAAGTGCGGATTTGTGCGCGGAAAATGGAGCAGATGACGCAATATGAAACGGTCCATCCGGCTGTGCCGTGTGTAGTCCGGACCGGGGCGGGCCGCATCTGCCACGATCCCGCGGAGGACGTTGTTGTTGTGCGCTTTTGCCACCGCCAGCATGTCCGGATCAAAGGTTTTGATACAGGCTGGTCCCCTATACGCATCCACCTGATCAACAACGCGGCGGACAAAGTCGCCTTGCGCATCGCGCCGGAGCAAAGATTTGATTTCGACAACCAGCGGCACACGGCCATCCACCAGATCAAAAAGATCCTGAAGCAGCCACAAGTGGTCTGTTCCGGTGCGCATTTGCAGTTTGACGAGATCGGCCGAAGACCGCCCGGAAACCGGCCCGCTGCCATCTGCCAGACGATCCAGGTCATCGTCATGAAAAACCAGCGCCTCGCCATCGCTGGTCTGCTGAACGTCAACCTCAATCCCGAAGTCTTTGTCCACAGCCTGCTGGATTGCGGTTGGGGTGTTTTCAATGATGCCGTTGTTGGCATCGTGATAGCCCCGGTGCGCAATCGGCCGGGCGAAAATGGCGACAAGTTCTGGTGACATATTAATCTGGTCCGGAATTGGCGGGGCGTTTACAGAGCCCCGCCAGAGCGGAATTAGTCCGCGATCTCGAAAATGGCTTCGATTTCAACTGCGGCGCCAAACGGAAGTGAGGCAGCGCTGACGGCGGAGCGCGCATGGCGACCACTGTCACCCATGGCCTCAACCAGGAAATCGGACGCGCCGTTGATCACCTGCGGCTGGTCAGTGAAATCACCCGTTGAGTTCACAAAACCAACGATCTTGACCAAGCGGATCACCTTGTCCAGGTCCCCGGTTGCCGACTTTGCCTGTGCCAGCAGATTGATGGCGCAGAGTTTTGCAGCTTTCTGGCCGTCTTCAACTTGAAGGCCTTCGCCAAGCTTGCCGGTCACGGCGATCGCACCGCTGTCCATCGGGAGCTGGCCGGAAATGAACAGCTGATTGCCGGTTTTAACAAACGGCACATAGTTGGCAGCTGGTGCGGCGGCATCTGGAAGGGTTATGCCGAGTTCAGCCAGGCGGGCTTCGGTTTTGCTGGTCATCTGTGTCCCCGATTAAAAAGGTGAGTTGCCCGTGTCTTGGCTCAAATTGCAGAAACTGACAAGCTCATTTCCGGCAGACGGGGGCGGTATTTGCTCGGCACCTCGATACTCAACAAAGTCCAATTGGCGCTTTTGTGCCCGTATTTGTGACCTACATTATCGGTGGGGCCGGGCCATTCCTTGCTGGCAGTCCGGCATGAACCCGAATAAAAGAATAGGAACAAGAAATTTCCGCTCCAACGGCGGTGACGAGGAAATGTGATGCTGCGAACCGTTTCAGACCAGGCTTTTAAGACTGCTTTTCTTTTGAAGTGCGCTGTGGCGGCCATTGTGGTTGTCACGTCTGGTGCCAGTGAAGCAGCTGCCAAAGTGGCGGGCATACAGCTTGCCCCGCATAGAGCTGTCTATGACATGAAGCTTGCCGATACCGAGCAGCAGTCCGGGATTGCAGGTCTCTCCGGACGGATGGTCTATGAGTTTTCAGGCAATGCTTGCGAAGGGTACAGCGTCAATTTCCGGTTTGTCACCGAGTTCCGCGATCTGAGTGGTGGCTCCCAGGTCACAGATCTTCAGACCACTTCGTTCGAGGGCCCGGATGCTGAGAGCTATCAGTTTCTATCCAAGACCTATGTCGATCAGAAACTGGTCGAATCGAGCCGGGGACTGGCGCGGACTGAAACGGGGTTGAAGGCGGTCGAGCTCAAAGAACCGGACGAAAAGTCGTTGCAGATCGGCCAAGACGTTCAGTTTCCAACAGAGCACCTGATGAACATCGTGAAGACCGCGCAAGACGGCGGGCACTTTACCGCCAGTGATATCTACGATGGAGCTGAAACTGGCGACAAGGTCTTTGGAACCACTGCCGTCATCGGCGCCAAGGCCGTCGGCATTGTGCCGGAAATTGATGGCGAACCGCAGGACGCCTTGGATACTGTTGCATCCTGGCCGGTGACCGTCGCTTATTTCGATCCCTCAACGCAGGAAAATTCCGGCGAACAGACACCCGTCTATCAGTTGTCTTTCAGGCTGTTTGAAAACGGTGTGAGCGACAAACTTGTTCTGGATTACGGTGATTTCAAAATTGCCGGAACGATGACGGCGCTGGAACTTCGGGATCTGACAGACAAGTCTGACTGCGAGTAATCGACTACTTGTCTTCTGCGGCCTTGCGCGCCTGTTTCGCAGCATGCGTCAAACCAAGCTCGACAGCAGAATTTCCGAATTTTCCGCGCAGTTTGTCGATGGCAAGTTCGGCCTTTTTCTTTCGTCCTGATGTCGCATCGAGCAGGTCCTCCGGATCCGCTTGAGAGGCATCTGAGAGGTCGTTGACCCCAATTCCGAGCAGACGGAAGCAGCGGCCATCGGTTTCCACCTCCAAGAGAGCAACCCCTGCCTCGAATATCTTGTCCGCCAGCTGTGTCGGGTCGGTCAAATGACGTGCACGGGTGATTGTTTTGAACTCGGAGGTCTTCAGCTTGAGGGTGATGCCACGCCCGGCAATCTCGGACTTTTTCAGGCGGAACGACACCTTTTCAGACAAGTCTCTTAAGATCGGTTTCAGGACATTGAAGTCCGATATGTTTTTTCGGAAGGTGGTTTCGGTGGAAACGCTTTTCGCACCGCGCGAGGGGGTCACATCACGGCTGTCGTCGCCGTGGGAGAGGCGCGCCAAGCGCAACCCGATAGAGCCATACCTGCGCGCCAATGTGTTGGCATCCATCGTTTGAAGCTGGCCGATCGTTCGGATGCCGTCGCGGTCGAGTTTCTTTTGGAATACTTTCCCAACGCCCCAAATCTTGCCGACGGGCATGGGGGCAAGGCGCTGTTCCGCTTCTGCTGCGCCAATCACGGAAAATCCTCGTGGCTTCTCCAAATCCGAGGCGAGTTTTGCGAGGAACTTGTTCGGAGCAAGGCCGACACTTGCCGAAATGCCGATATCAGCTTCAATATCCCGGATGAACTTGGCGAGGGTTTCGGCGGCACTTGCGTGGTGGAGGCGCTCTGTACCGGTGAGGTCAAGAAAGGCCTCGTCAATCGACAACGGTTCGACCAGCGGCGTCAAGGCCTGCATGCGGCTGCGGATTTCCTTGCCGACCTTGGAGTATTTTTCCATGTTGGGTTTGATCACCACGGCCTCCGGACACGCTTCCATGGCCTTGAACATCGGCATGGCCGAGCGAACACCAGAGATGCGGGCGATGTAACAACAGGTCGATACCACACCTCGCTGCCCCCCGCCGATGATCACGGGTTTATCCTGGAGTTCCGGATTGTCGCGTTTTTCAACCGAGGCGTAAAACGCGTCGCAGTCGATATGTGCGATCGACAGCGTGTCGAGCTCCGGGTGCGCCAAAAGCCGCGGGCTGCCGCAAGACGGGCAGCGGCTTACATGCTGCGGGGCGCGTGCGCCGCAATCCCGGCATAGGGCTTTGGGCTCTTCTGTCATAGGCTCGTACCGGGCTTCAAAACCAGCCCTAAAGAATAGACCTGATGAACCGGCTTGTCTCGCGCCAGTCACCGGAGAGTAGGTCGATATGAGGTTCCGGTTCAACCGAGTTCAGGAAGCGTTGATCGGCAATGAACTGGATCTGGACAGAGGCGGGCAGGGACGCCTGAACAGACCGGTGGTTGGTTGGGCTGTCGTCAATGAAAACGACCGGATGGGCTCGTCCACCGGCAAGCGCGGCAACGGCACCGCCTTTTGGCCCGGAGTTTGTCAGCACCGGATAGGGGATCCCCATACCTCTTAGCAGTGTTTCCCGCACCGGCTTGTTGTGGGAGCCAGGTAGATTGGTCAATAAAACGATATCCCACTGGTCCGTGAGCTCGGCAAGCGCGGTGTTTGCGTCCGGAACCATGGCCTGCTGATGGCTGACCTCATCGAAGAAGGCGATCAAATGCCTCTTGACCTGATCCGGCGGAACCCGTGTCGCATCCTCAGTATGCGCGATGTTGCCGGTCAGCCGATAGGAGTGGTTGAGGAAGTGCATGCCCTTGTTGTTCAGGTACTCCTCCAGATGCAGGATCATATGAAGGATGACTTCATCGACATCGCAGATGATCAAAGGGCGGTCTGAAGCTGGCAGGCTTTGGATTTGTGCAAGGACTTCCGGAAGTACAGGGGGTGGTTCAGGCATCGTACTCGGGACCTCCGGCCAAAGCGTAGCGGGCGGCTGCCATCATCGTTGGACGGAGGCCGGCATTTTCGCAAAAGGCAAGAAGAAGCGCTTCGTCCATCATGTAAAATTCAAGGACGCCGGCCAGGAACCCGGGCTCGCTTGCAGCGTCCCGGATTTGGTCTGGACCAATGCCGGAAAAGGCTAAAAACCGGCCGACCTGTTCCGGGTCTTGGCTGAGCTGCACAAGGGCTTGCGTCGCAATTCCCTGAGCTTCTTCAACACTCAATGATTTTCCTTGCACATTTTTCATTGTGTTTTTTTGCCTTTCTGAAACGATTCCGGGTTAGAAGAGTTGTAATGCGACCCGGGGATGGGTTCCACAAGGGATAAGACGACTTCGCGTCAAAAAAGAGTAGGACCGGCTCCAGCCGGCGAAGGGCCTGAAATATATGGCGAAAACCGTGTTGATCGTGGAAGATAACGAGTTGAACATGAAGTTGTTTCATGACCTGCTCGAGGCACACGGTTTTGATACGCTTCAAACAAGAACCGGCATTGAAGCATTAAAACTGGCGCGCGAAAACCGGCCTGATCTCATCCTCATGGATATTCAGCTGCCGGAAGTCTCAGGCCTTGAAGTCACCAAGTGGATCAAGGAAGACGAGAGTATTGCGTCGATCCCAGTTGTTGCTGTCACTGCTTTTGCCATGAAGGGGGATGAAGAGCGTATCCGCCAAGGCGGCTGTGAAGCCTACATATCCAAGCCAATTTCTGTTTCCAAATTCCTTGAAACGGTCAAGTCTTTCCTTGGCGAGCCTTAAGCCGGCAAAGAATCTCTTCAGCCGGTGGATTGCCTCTCTGTCTGTTGGCTGTTTTTGGGACTGTCATTCGAAAAAAAGACTAGGTCTTTCGTCTGTAATATTTTGCCGGCGACCACGTTAAGGTTACGTATTAATTAAAATCCTCATCTTTCTGTGTGCTTTCCACGGAAAATATTGCATTTAAACAATGATGAGTTAGTGTAGGTTTTGTTAGGTTTCGGCCTCACAATCGTTTGTCATGCAGGATTTTTCGCAGCAAACGTGTTCAGTTTCCCCTCGGGATTGCTCAGGTCCGCCGCATCTCCTGGGTCCGTGGGGTAGGTCGGCAGGGAACCGGTCGAAGAGTGGCCTCCTCGAATACCGCGTTCCCGCCGACCACTAATTCTCTGAAATTGCTTTTAATATCAGCCTGACCATGAGCGAGGCGTCGGATAGTTTGCGCGTCAGCTGAGTTAGATCATCGGAATATTTACCTAACGTGCGAACAGTACTATGCAACTTTTGCGCTATATGTGATTATACTATCATTAACCTTGCGGAAGCTATGATCTAACCCGGTTTTTCTAGGGGTTGGAAATGATCAAACGACTTTCTTCACTGAGCGTCACTGCGTCCCTTGCATTGGCGAGCGCCGCATTGCTCACACTTTCCATGCTGGTTGTCGGCGGTATTGTCTATCAGGTTGCGGCAAATCAGGCGGAACAAACCGCTGTTACCAAACAAGCCGCTAACCTTCGTGTCGCTGCAACCATCATGGCGCGGGATATCGAGGGCACGAAGGTGTCCTAGAGAGGGGACGGCGACGTCCAGCGTATTGTACTTGCTGAAATTCCCGAGTTCGCCAATCACGACATGATCGACACGATCGGGCGCATGACCGGTGAAACCGCGACTGTGTTCGCGTGGGAAGCCGACAGCCAGGATTTCTGGCGCAAGTCGACGAACATTATCAAGGGCGACGGCAATCGTGCGGTCGGGACGCCGCTGGGCAAGAAGGGTGCTGTTTACCCGGTCGTTACCAAAGGTGAAACATTCCATGGGCAGGCGACGATCCTCGGCAAAGACTACTACACTGTCTATGAGCCGATCTTTACGCCGGGCGGCGAGATCATCGGTATTCTGTATGCGGGGGTAGAAAAGGCTGCGGTTCCGGCGAACGTCAGCGAGATTATGTCGCGTTTCACCATGCTCGCACTGCCGGTGGTGCTGATTGCGCTTGGTCTCCTGGTTTTCCTGATCCAGCGCCAATTGCGGCCGGTGACTGAGCTTGCCTCCGTGACCGAGCAAATCGCAGAAGACAACTTGAAGATCGATATTCCGTTCGCGGACCGCACCGATCAGATTGGTATCCTTGCAAACGCTCTGTCCACACTGCGCAATAAGGCGGAAGAACGCGCCGTGTTAAGCAGTCAGCGCGAACAGACGGAAGCTGACGCAGCTGGCCGTCAGGACCGCATGAAGGCGATGATCGCCCAGTTTAGAAGCAGTGTGTCCGGGGTTCTTGATCAAGTCGGTGATACCGTAGGTCAGTTAGACGGGACTGCGACCACACTTTCCGAGGTTTCCCAGACCAGTGCGACACGGGCGGACGAAACCCAGACGTCCTGTCAGGATACGACCTTGAGCGTTCAAACCGTTGCCAGCGCTGCTGAGGAACTTTCTGCATCGATAACAGAGATTTCTCGGCAGGTGTCCGAAACAACCCAAATTGTGGAACGGGCAACTGAGGGCACACGGTCAACCAACGTGAAGGTTGAGGGGCTCGCCGAATCTGCAACGAAGATTGGCGAAGTGGTCACCCTCATCCAGGCGATTGCTGAACAGACAAACCTTCTTGCATTGAATGCCACCATCGAGGCGGCCCGTGCGGGCGAAGCTGGCAAGGGGTTTGCGGTTGTTGCGGCAGAAGTGAAAGAGCTCGCCACGCAGACTTCCAAGGCCACGGAAGAGATCAGCGCTCAGATTACCGCCATCCAGGATGCGACCCAGGATTCAGCCAAGTCGATTGCGGAAATCACGTCGATCATGGAGGAGGTAAATTCCTACACCGGAAACATCGCAGGCTCGGTTCATGAGCAAGGTGCGGCGACCAGCGAAATCACCCAGAATGCCCAGAAAGCTGCGCAAGGCACCGAGTTCGTCTCCTCCAACATGACGAACCTGTCCGGCGCGGTGCAGCACACACTGGGCTCTGCAAATGACGTTCTGCAATCCGCAGAGGATCTGGCCAAACGGACGGATCAGCTGAAAGCTGAAATCGAGCAGTTCCTGACCAACGTCGAAGCGGCCTAATTCGCTGCTTTCCAGACCCTGAAACGCAAAAATTAGGCCCGCTGCCCTCCGCGGGCCTTTTTCATTTCAGAGTTGTTTTCGGCCTGAAACAAAAAACTCAAGGCGCAGGTGCCTCATTGTCGTAGGCTGCGCGGTTCTTTGAGATCTGCGGCTCGTTCTTTATTGCCCAACTGGCCAAAGCTGCCAGGTGCTCAATCAAGGAAGCACCGAGTGGAGTTAGCGTGTATTCGACGGAGGGAGGACGGGTATCGAATACCGTCCGTTCAACAAGTCCATCCCGTTCCAATCCTTTCAGTGTCACGGTCAACATGCGCTGCGATATGCCGGACACGGATCGCAACAGCGCATTGAACCGTTCCGGTTTTGGCGCGAGCCGCAGGAGGACTTGAACACTCCATTTGTCACCGGTCCTGTCGAGCACGTCTCGGACCGGGCAGGGAGTTTCACCACTGGTTTCTTGCGACCGGTCGATTTCCCGTAGGATCGTTGTCACAGGATCGAAGGTTACTTTCATGTCACTACCCACTTTTTTCATGCCTCCTTACACCCGTCTCCAGAGCTGAATATATGGGTATCCGTCTGAGCAAAAACGCTCTTTTGATTGAGACGGAGTTTGAGAAAAGATGGAAGCAATTGATGAGCTTTCCGAAGTGCGGGAGGTAATGAATACGTGGCTCGCCGCCTTTGAAGCGCACGACCTGAATGCATTAATGCGCGTTTATCACGCCGAGTGCGTTTATGCGAATGCGCAGTCACCACTGATGCAAGGAGCCTCCGATATCCGGCCCTGGTTCTCTGCAGCTTTTGAAATGCTGGAGGGGACGATGATGTTCCAAGAGGAAGGTCTCGTTCTTATGGGAGATATCGCCATTCTTTATGGAAAGTATTGTCTGCAAACACCAGAAGGTTCTGCAACGCCGGATGATGCCGGGCGCGTTGCCCTGGTTATGAAGAAAGAGCCGAATGGTGCCTGGCGTATTGTTTTGGACATGGACAACACTCCACCAGACGCTATCCCGGCTGATTTCAACTAATCGGAGATATCACCATGACACAAATGGCCAAGTATCCTCATGAAGTCGGCTTGAAGGTCGGCGAGTGTATGGAAGCGGGTGATCTGGAGGGGATCCTTTCCCTGTTTCATCCTGATTGTGTGATTTGTTTCCCGCCTGAAGAACCTCCAAGGTACGGGCATGCGGCGGTCCGGGAAATTTTTTCTGAACTGATCGCGGCGCAACCCCGGATCGAGAACCGGGTAACTGGTATGCAGGAGTGCGGGGACACAGCGCTCCTTCAGCACGATTGGCGGTTTGAAGATGCCAAGGGCAATCTGATCGCAGAAGGAAAGTCGACGGAAGTTGTTCGCAGACTGGAGAATGGTGGTTGGGGGTATTTCATCGACTGCCCGTTAGGGCCACCGCACTTACCACGAATACCTGAGTGAAACAAAAAACCCGCCGGAAATGGCGGGTTTTTTAGCTTTCGGAATGCCAAAGATTACTTGATCTTGGCTTCCTTGAACTCAACGTGCTTCTTGGCAACGGGGTCGTACTTCCGCTTGACCATTTTCTCGGTCATGGTGCGGGAGTTCTTCTTGGTGACATAGAAGAAGCCGGTGTCCGCCGTGGACAGAAGCTTGATTTTGATTGTTGTCGCCTTGGCCATGGCCTTGGATCCTGTTCTCGGTTATCGGGCAAAGGGTTCTTATGGCCAGATGGGCTGGCGGTGAATCTGCCCCAATGTCTGAAATCAGCGCGCAAACTACTCATCACGGGGAGAAAGTCAAGTGTTGCCCGAGGTCCCGGAGAGTTTTGCCGGAGAAAAAAGCTAGGTTTCTTTCGGTGGCCGCGCCGTTTGGGAATGTTTCGTGGGCCGCGCGCTAAAGCATCTCTTTTTCAAAGCGGCCTTTTTTGAAAAAGTAATAAGGAACCGGGGTCTCCGGGGAGAGGTCCGGATCCAGCTGCAGCCGTGTCTCAAGATCCTCAAGGATCTTTATGGTGATGAGCGGCAGCTCTTTCTCCCGGGCTTCGTCAAAGGTCAGCCAGGCGCAGTCTTCCAGTTCACCCGAGGGGCCATGGCCGCCCGGCAATTTATCGGCAATGGCGTCGGCCCAGATGGCCAGGAAACGCGTGTCAAACCGGCGTGGCCGCTGCGGGGGCGTGATCGCGCGGGCGATCATGCGCATGCCGCCAAGGTCCGGTTGGACATGGCGTTCTGCGAAGGCCTCAAATCCGGTCCCCAAACGCAGTTGATCCGCTTCAGCTTTCCGGCCGATGAATATGCCGGCTTCCTCGTAGGTCTCACGAATTGCGGCGAGTGCAAAAGCGCGCACGCGCGCAGCTGTCTTTGAATTCTTCAGACCCTCGGACAGCCGGGCTTCAACTTGCGGATGGTACGGCAGAACGTTTGAGATGCGGGAATCACCCGGATCGACCCGGCCACCTGGAAACACGAACTTTCCCGGCATGAAGGTGTGCCGCATATGCCGGCGACCCATCAGCAATTTGACGTCGCCAGATCCCGAGCGATCAAGGATCAGGAGCGTCGCGGCATCTTTGGGGCGAATGTAGGGGTGGTTTCCGGCTTGCTCGTCTTTGTCCAATTTTTCTTTAAAGGAATCGCTCATCTCGGGCTTTCAAGGTGGGGGGATGCAGCGGGCAGGTCATCTTCTGCATCCGGATCAAATCCATGCATGTAGAATGCCCACTGTAGCCCCACCAAAGCACCCTTGATAGGTCGCATTAGGGCTAAAGACAAAATGATGGTCAGCGGGATCCAGATGGCCATGTGGATCCAGAGTTCCGGCCGCCACATCATTTCGACGATCAAAAGGCCCGGGATGATGATGTGGCCAACGATGGTGATCGTGAAATAGGGCGGGGCATCGTCTGCACGCTGATGGTGAAACTCTTCGCCGCAGTTGCTGCAAGCATTCTGTGTTGCCAGAAATCCATCAAAAAGCCGGCCTTTGCCGCATGACATGCAGCGGCCCATGGCGCCGCGCATCATGGCTTGCATGAGAGGACGTTTGGGTTTTTCCGGCGCTTCGTCGATGGTCTCCTCAACGCCGTTCAATTCATACCGGACCGTCACTTTAACCTACCTTCGGGTCTTTTTCCGCGGAGCGGCCTTGCCTTTCGGGCCGCCCTTCGCGCTGCCACGTGAGCCTCCTTTCGAAGGACCGCGCCGTGCCTTGGGCATCGGCTTGCGGATCGCCTTTCCGGCAATCCGTCCGTGGCTCACAACTTCAAACGTCAAAGAACCGGCGAATGGAGCTGCATCCACAAGCCGGACTTCGACCTGGTCCCCAAGTTGGTAGGTTTCGCCGGTCTTGTCACCTATGAGGGCGTGCGACGCTTCGTCGTAGCGGTAATAATCGAGCCCGATGGTGGAGGCGGGAACAAACCCGTCCGCACCTGTGTCCTCCAGGCGGATGAACATGCCGGATTTGACCACACCGGCGATCCGGCCCTGGAATGTGGCACCGATCTGATCGCTCATCCAAAGGGCAATCAGCCGGTCGATTGTATCGCGTTCGGCGAGCATGGCCCGGCGCTCGGCTCCGGAAATCTCGCCGCCGATGGCCTCCAGTTTGCCTTCGATGCCTTCCGGCAAACCGTCCTTGCCTTTCCCAAGCGCCGAAATCAGACCGCGGTGGACGATGAGGTCGGCATAACGGCGGATCGGTGACGTGAAATGGGCATAGCGGCGCAGGTTGAGACCGAAGTGGCCGATGTTCTGCGGCGTGTATTCCGCCTGAGCCTGGCTGCGCAGGACGATTTCATTGACCAGGTGCGCTTGAGGCGTGTCCTTCACCTTCTTCAGGATGCCATTGAACACGGAAGGCCGCAGGCCGCCGGTGGAGGGCAGTTTCATGTCAATGGTTGACAGAAACTCCTTCAGGTTCTCCAGTTTTTCCGGCGTTGAGGCGTCATGCACCCGGTAGAGCAGGGGCGTTTTTTTCTTTTCCAGCGTTTCGGCAGCCGCAACGTTTGCCTGGATCATGAATTCTTCGATCAGCTTGTGCGCATCAAGACGCTCAGGCACGTAGACATGGTCAACAGTGCCGTCTTCCTTCAGCTTGATCTTGCGTTCCGGCAAATCCAGTTCCAGCGGTTCGCGCGCTTCCCGGCCTCTTTGAAGAACGGCATAGGCGGCCCAGAGCGGCTTTAGAACGCCGTCCAACAGGGTTTCCGTCTTCTCGTCGGTAACGCCGTCAATCGCCTTTTGCGCCTGTATGTACGAGAGCTTTGCCGCCGAGCGCATCAGAACGCGGTGGAAGGTGTGGCTGATCTTGCGGCCGTTCTTGTCGAAGACCATGCGGACGCCCATCGCCGGCTTGTCTTCCTTTTCCCGCAAGGAGCACAGCTGGTTGGAAATGCGCTCCGGAAGCATCGGGATGACCCTGTCCGGGAAATAGACCGAATTGCCGCGCAAGTTCGCTTCCCGGTCCATGGGCGAGCCGGGCGTTACATAGTGGGCAACATCGGCAATCGCCACATAGGCAACATAGCCACCTTCGTTGTCCGGATTCTCGTCCGGCTCGGCGTAGACCGCGTCGTCGTGGTCCTTGGCATCGGGCGGGTCGATTGTGATGAGCGGAACCTGGCGCCAGTCCTCGCGCTGTCCGAGCTTCTCGACCGGTTTGGCGCTTTCTGCCTGGGCTTCGACCGCATCCGGGAAGACATGCGGGATACCATGGGAGTGCAGCGCGATTTCGGAGACCGCTTTTTCGGAGTTCATCGAGCCGAAGCGTTCCACGATCGCAGCGCGCGGATGGCCATATTTTCCGGAGCGCGTTATCTGCACGCTGACGAGATCGCCGTCTTCGGCTTCCTTCATCTCCGCCGGATCGACATCCAGCTCGCGCTGCTTGCGGTCGATCGGCTCCAGGTAGGGCGGGCGGTTGCCATCCCGCTTTCTGAGGATGCCCAGGATCGCGCCCTGGCGTTTTTCCAGAACGCGGATGACCCGCGCGGTGAATTCTGCTTCCGAACCGCTATCGCCTTCCGTCAGACGGATCAACGCCCGATCGCCGAGACCCGGTTGGGTGTTCTTTGTTTTTCCCGCCAGAATCAGAATGTGTGGTGGATTGCCGGCCTCATCGTCCCAGTCGACCGGTGTGCCAAGCAGATCGCCGTCGGAGGTTCTGGCAACGGTATTGGCGACAAACACCGGGGGCAGGTCGCCCGGCCGGATCATGCGCTTGTTGCGCTTTTCAATGAGGCCGTCTTCGGCCAGATCCTTGAGGATCTTTTTCAAGTGGATCCGCGCACCACCGATGATGCCGAAATGGCGGGCGATTTCCCGCTTGCCCGCCCGGCCCGGATTGTCAGCAACAAAAGCCAGAATGTCCTCGCGGGAGGGCATGTCCCCTGGCACTTTGGCGTGTTTGCGTTTTGTGTGTTTGCGCGTGTTAATGCGTTTTGCGCTCAAGAGGGATCGTCCCAGGGCACCTCTTCAGACGATGCGTCCACCTTGGCCTTGGCCGCAGATTTAGCCGTTGTCTTCTTGGCTGCCGTTTTCTTGGCAGTAGGCTTCTTGGCGGTGGTCTTTTCCTCACCGTCCTTGGCCGCTGCCTTTTTGGTTGTTGTCTTTTTCGCAGTGGTCTTCTTGGCGGCCGCCTTTTTCTTGGTGCCGCCCTTGGCCGCCTTGGCCGCAATCAGTTCCAAAGCCTGTTCCATGGTCACCGCTTCCGGAGCGGTGTCCTTCGGCAGCGTCGCATTCACCTTGCCGTGCTTAACGTAAGGTCCATAGCGGCCGTCGTAGACGTTGACTGGTCCGCCTTCGGTTGGATGCTCGCCAAGTTCTTTCAGCGGTGTTGCTGCAGCTCCCCGGCGTCCGCCACCCTTGGCGCGTTTTTCTGCCAGGGCATCGACCGCGCGGTTGATGCCGACGGAAAACACCTCGTCCGGCGAGGAGAGGTTCGCATAGGTGCCGTCATGCAACACGAACGGGCCATAGCGTCCAAGTCCGGCCGTGATCATCTTGCCGTCTTCCGGATGCTCGCCGACCTCCCGTGGCAGCGACAGCAGCTGCAGGGCCTTTTCGAGATCCATGTCAGCGGCCGACCAGCCTTTCGGCAGCGACGAGCGTTTCGGCTTGGCTTCATTGCCAAGCTGCACGTATGGACCAAAGCGGCCGGTGCGGAGCGAGACTTCCAAGCCGGTTTCCGGATCTTCACCGAACACCTTTGGGCCGTCATCGGCTTCGCCGTCTTCTCCGTTCGGCTTGCCGAGCTGGCGGGTGTAGCCGCATTCCGGATAGTTTTCACAGCCTATGAAAGCGCCCCAGCGGCTGACTTTGAGCGACAGCCTTCCGGTGTCACAGGCCGGGCATCTACGGGCATCGGAACCGTCTTCCTTTTCCGGGAAGATGTGGGGTCCGAGCAGTTCGTTGAGCGCGTCGATGACTTCGGCAACGCGCAGATCCTTGATCTCGTCAACGGAGCCGGAGAAGGCCGTCCAGAAGTCTTTCAAGACATCCAGCCAGGACAATTCGCCCGCGGAAATCTTGTCGAGCTGTTCTTCCAGGCTCGCGGTGAAATCAAACTCGATGTAGCGCTGGAAGAAGCTCTCAAGGAAGGCGGTGACGATCCGGCCCTTGTCCTGCGGCACCAGCTGCTTCTTTTCCAGCTCCACATATTCCCGGTCACGCAGGGTCTGCAGCGTCGAGGCGTAGGTAGACGGGCGGCCAATGCCCAGCTCTTCCATCTTCTTCACCAGGCTCGCCTCGGTGTAACGCGGCGGCGGGGTGGTGAAGTGCTGGGAGGATTCAATCGGCTCTGCGGTGCCGTCGATGGAGGTCGCGGTTAGCGCTGCGCCCTGATCAACTGCCGGCAAGCGCTTGGAGCCTTCATCATCATCATCGTCGCGGCTCTCCTGATAAAGCGCCAGGAAACCGTCAAAGCGGACAACCGAGCCGGTTGCGCGCAGATTGGCCCGTTTGCCGGAGCCGTCCGCGAGTATTTCAATTGTGGTGCGCTCAAGTACGGCCGATTCCATCTGGGACGCCATGGTGCGCTTCCAGATCAGCTCATAGAGCTTGGCTTGATCCTGGTCGAGGAACGCCGCGACATCTTTCGGGCGGCGGGCCAGATCGGTTGGTCGGATCGCCTCGTGCGCTTCCTGGGCATTCTTGGCCTTGGAAGAGTAGGCGCGTGGCTTCTCCGGAACGTATTTGTCCCCAAAATCCTGTCCGATGACCGAGCGGGCCGCGGCAATCGCTTCGCCCGCAATGGAGACACCGTCGGTACGCATGTAGGTAATGAGGCCGGAGGTCTCGCCGCCGATGGATATGCCTTCGTACAGCTTCTGGGCAACCTGCATGGTACGCGAGGCGGAGAAGCCGAGCTTGCGGGAAGCTTCCTGCTGCAAGGTCGAGGTGGTGAAGGGCGCCGCCGGATTGCGCTTGGCCGGCTTGGAGGCAACGCTGTCGACCTTGAAGCTGGCGCTTTCCAGCATGGTCTTGATGGCACTGGCTTCTTCACCGGTTTTGATGTCGAGGCGGCCAATCTTCTTGCCGTCAAAGCCAGTGAGACCTGCCTGGAACACATCGCCAGCCGGTGTCTTCATTCCGGCGAAGATCGACCAGTATTCCTGCGGGTTGAAGGTCTCGATCTCCATTTCCCGGTCGCAGATCAGACGGAGCGCCACAGACTGCACACGGCCGGCAGAACGGGCGCCCGGCAATTTGCGCCACAACACAGGAGACAGGGTAAAGCCGACCAGATAGTCGAGCGCACGGCGGGCGAGGTAAGCGTCGACAAGCGGAGTGTCCAGCTGGCGCGGATTGTCCATCGCCTCAAGGATTGCCTTCTTGGTGATCGCGTTGAACACCACCCGCTCGATCTGCTTGTCCTTTAAAACGCGCTTTTTCTGAAGAACTTCCAGAACGTGCCACGAAATCGCTTCCCCTTCGCGGTCGGGGTCAGTTGCGAGAATGAGGCGGTCGGCATCCTTGACCGCGCTGGCGATTTCGCTCAGCCGCTTCTGAGACTTGCTGTCGACCTGCCAGCTCATGGCAAAGTCTTCGTCGGGTTTGACCGAACCGTCTTTGGGGGGCAGATCCCGCACATGACCATAAGAGGCCAGAACAGTATAATCCGAGCCTAAATACTTGTTGATCGTCTTGGCTTTCGCCGGCGATTCCACAATGACGACGTTCATTCTTACCCAAAATTTTTGTGCCGGGACGGAGGAGTTTGCCCGGGAGAGAAGCTGGTTTTGTGGCGCAGACGATCACGGATCATGCGCCGCGTGTCAAATGGACCTTTGCGCGAGCGGGGTCAAGCTGTCCGTTTTGCAGAGAGGTTATCCACTGACATATATGGGGAAAATATCCTTACAAAAGCAGCGATATTTTATTGCCGCGGTGCCGTTCCAGCCGTCCGGCAAGTTCAAGTTCCAGCAAAATGATGTGCACCATGCGGGGCGGTGCTTCAGCAAACCGGATCAGTTCATCAAGATCGACTGGTGTTGGACCGAGGGCGGAGATGATGCGGGCGCGCAAGCTTTCATCCGGTTCCTGGACTGCCGAAAAGAGGTCCTTGTCCGGTTCATTCAAGTCCTGATCAAACGGCAGCACAGGTTCGATCCGGCCGCCGAGACCCTCTAGAACGTCTTTGACATTTGTCACCAATGCCGCGCCCTGACGGATAAGGCTGTTGGCCCCGTCCGAGCGCGGATCAAGCGGAGAGCCGGGAACTGCAAAGATGTCCCGGTTCTGCTCCAGCGCAAACCGCGCCGTGTGAAGTGACCCGGATTTCTTGGCCGCTTCAATCACGATGACACCGAGCGAAACGCCGGAAATCAGCCGGTTGCGACGGGGGAAGTCGCGCCCGCGTGGCTTCCAGCCAAACGGCATTTCGCTGATCACCGCGCCGCCAGTTTGAAGGATTGCCGCGAGGAGGCGGTCATGATCACTCGGGTAAAGCACATCGATCCCTCCGGCGAAGACAGCGATGGTCCCGGTTGAAAGGGCTGCTTCGTGAGCTGCGGCATCAATGCCGCGGGCAAGTCCGGAGGCGATGACGAAATCAGCGTTTCCAAGATCCCGGGCGAACATTGCCGCCAGTTTCCGGCCAGACAGGGAAGCGTTACGCGCCCCGACAATCGCCAGCGTCTTGGGCCGGGCAGTGACGGATCCCCCCTTGACGGACAACAGCGGCGGCGGGCCGTCGATGTGGCGCAGATGCGGTGGATAGTCCGGCTCGCCAAGGGCAACAAGGCGGGCATCTGCGCGAGCGTGGGCCTCAATCTCGGCTTCCGCATCGTCTTGCGTGCAAAGCCGGTAGCTTTTCTTGCCGCCCCGCCTGGAGAGCTCGGGAAGTCGTTCCAGAGCCTTTTCGGCAGATCCGGTGTGGTTCAGAAGGTCGCGGAACGTGGTCGGGCCGACATTTTCAGAGCGTATTAAACGAAGCCAAGCAAGACGCTGGGCCTCTGAGAGGCGAAGGTTTTTATCGTGCGCCGGCCGGCTCACCCGTCTCCCGGAGACGGCTCGGAGGCCGGGGCCTCTGCCGGTTTCGATTTCTTGCCGATCTTGCTTTCCTGTCCCTTGAGAAGCCGGCCGATATTCTCGTGATGTTTGGCCCAGAGCAAGAGGGTGAGCACCAGAAACATCTCGCCCAGCTGAAACTGGCTGAAGCCGAAATAGAGAATAATGGGAGTGACGGCCGAGGCGGTCAGGGCTGACAAAGAGGAATAGCGGAAGACAAACGCCATACCGACCCAGGTGAGGGCCGCGATCAGGAACATCGGCCAATAAAGGCCCAAGAGGATGCCGAGATAGGTGGCAACACCCTTTCCGCCCTTGAATTTCAGCCAGACCGGGAAAAGATGCCCCAAAAACGCACCGAAACCGGCAATCAAGGCCGTATCCGGCCCAAACCGGGCTGCAATCAGAACCGCAACGGTGCCTTTCAGACCATCGCCCAGAAGCGTTGCGGCCGCCAGTTTCTTACTGCCGGTGCGCAGCACATTTGTTGTGCCGATATTGCCGGAGCCGATCTTGCGGATATCCCCATGCCCGCCGAGTTTCGTCAGAATCAGGCCGAACGGAATGGTGCCGAGCAAATAGCCGAAGGCGAGGGCGGCCAAATAATAGGGCCAGGCAAATCCCCAGCTGATCGGATCAGGCATTTTTTGTTTTTCTCCCGAGTGCGCAGGGCAGGGTCTCCAGAAGTATTAACAATACAAGCCAAAGATCCGCGCCTACCGTCATACCCGGACTTGATCCGGGTATCCATACCGTTTCGTCTCAAAAGCACACCGCCGATGCTTGGGACTTCTGAGCAGCTTGGATTGCCGGATCAAGTTTAGTGCTGTCCGGTATAAGGGAACGCCTTGGTTATTGGCATTGCTTCGCACCTTGCTGCCCTCTCCCCCCTTGAGGGGGAGATGTCTCCGTGAGGAGACAGAGGGGGGTACAAGCCTCTCACAAATCGCTGGCATTGGTTTCCTGGTGCCGTTCGTTACCCCTCTCTGTCCGCAGTCGCGGACATCTCCCCCTCAAGGGGGGAGAGGGGACCAAGTGGATAGGTTCGTTGCATGTCCGAAGAGCTTGCTGTTTGGAAATCTCTATTGGGTACAATGAGATAAAAAAGATCCCGAAACCTAATCCGGTCAGTAGCGGCGCAAGTCCGGCAGTGGCGGCCACGAAAACCTGCTCCAGCAAATTTATTGACTTCCTTGCCAAATTGCAGCGCTGTGCCAGATGGCGTTTCAAAGTATCTACCCACCTGGAGAAATTCCGTGAGCCTGACAGATGTGGATTGGTCGAAATTGCCGGCGCCAGAGGATGACGGCACGGCTGCGCGTGTTGAGGGTATGACGCTGCCTCCGCTGGAATTGGCGGCAACGGACGGCAGCCGGGTTGATATGGCGGACCTTACCGGGACCAGCGTCATTTACATCTACCCCAAGACAGGGCAGCCGGGTGTGCCCTTGCCGGACGGCTGGGACATGATCCCCGGCGCGCGTGGCTGCACGCCGCAATCCTGTGCTTTCCGGGATCATTTCAAAGAGCTTTCGGCCCTTGGGGCCACTCATATCTTCGGTTTGTCCACCCAATCTAGTGCCTATCAGGTGGAGGCCGTTGAGCGGCTTCATTTGCCGTTTCCGCTGTTGTCGGACGCCGATCTGACCTTCACGAATGCCCTTGATCTGCCGTCCTTCGAAGCCGATGGCCAGACGCTTTTAAAGCGCCTGACATTAATCGTCCGAGACGGTGTTGTGATCAAAGCGTTCTATCCGGTATTTCCGCCTGACCGGAACGCTGCCGATGTCATGGCGTGGCTAAAAGACAACCAGGCCTGACATCGGCCAGACGGTCACTTACCCATGCGCAAAGACGGTTTTGCCGCCGACCACAGTGCGCATCACGCGGCCTGAGAAGCGGGCATCCTCGAACGGGGAGTTCTTGGAGCGGGAGCGGATGGCGCTTTTTTCCAGAACCCAAGGCCGGTCGAGGTCAAAAACAATGACATCGGCCGGCGCGCCTTTCGAAAGACGTCCGGTTTCCAGGCCAAGCCGGTCTGCCGGATTGCACGTCATCGCTGCAAGCAGTGTCTTCATGTCCACTTGCTCTGCGTGGTACAGGCGCAGGGCGGCAGCGAGCAGGGTTTCAAGGCCGATCGCACCGTCTTCTGCTTCCGCCCAGGGGTGGCGTTTGGTTTCCACGTCCTGTGGGTCGTGATTGGAGCAGATAATGTCGATCGTCCCATCGGCGATAGCAGCAATCATTGCTTGCCGGTCATGTTCATCGCGCAAGGGCGGCGACATCTTGAAGAAGGTGCGGTAGGCGCCGATGTCGTTTTCATTGTGCGTCAGATGATTGATCGAGATGCCGGCGGTGATGTTCAGCCCCCGGCCTTTGCCAGTCCGGATGATATCGGCGCTGTCGGAAGTTGAGATCAGGTTCGCGTGGTATTTGCCCTTGGACATCCCAACCAGGCGCAGATCGCGCTCCAGCATGATGATTTCCGCTTCACGAGGAACGCCGGAGAGACCCTTCCAGCTGGCGTTTAGCCCGGCGTTCATCACGCCGCCGGCAAGGGCTGGGTCTTCGGTGTGGTGGATCACAAGCGCATCGAAGTCGCGGGCATAGGTCATGATCCGGCGCAGAATCTGCGGGTTCTGCACGGACTTGTGGCCATTGCTGAAGGCGACCGCACCAGCTTCCTTCAACAGGCCGATCTCGGTCATTTCAACGCCCTCAAGACCCTTGGTGAGGGCGGCAAGCGGCAGAACGTTGACGCTCGCCGTGTCGCGGGCGCGCCGGTGGATGAAGTCGACCAGCGCCGGATCGTCAATCACGGGATCGGTATCCGGCATGGTGCAGATGGTGGTGATCCCGCCGGCTGCCGCAGCTCCAGAAGCGCTTGCCAGCGTTTCGCGGTGTTCCGCGCCGGGTTCTCCGACCGACACGCACATGTCGATGAGGCCGGGGCAGGCGATGGCGCCCTTGCAGTCGATGAGTTCGGCACCATAGGGCGCGCCCTGGTTGGCCGCTTCCGGTCCGGCGGCAAGAATGGTGCCGTCGGCGATGATGATTGAACCGGGGGCGTCCAGACCCCGCGCCGGATCAATCACTCTGGCGTTTGAGAGAACCAGAGGTTTGGGTGTGTCGAGTGCCACGGTGGTTGTCCTCTGGGGTTCAAGCTGTTGGTAGGTTGTCGGCGAGCGCTTCAAGCACGGCCATACGTACGGCAACGCCCATCTCGACCTGCTCGCGGATGAGGCTTTGCGGTCCGTCCGCGATTGCGGGGTCGATCTCGACACCGCGGTTCATGGGGCCGGGATGCATGACGAGCGCATCGTCCTTGGCGTGCGACAGCTTCTCCGCATCAAGACCATAGTAGCGGTAGTACTCCCGGACGGACGGGATGAAAGCCCCGTTCATGCGCTCGCGCTGCAGGCGCAGCATCATGACGATGTCCGCGCCTTTCAGCCCTTCGCGCATATCCTGATAGACCTCTGCGCCCATTTGGACGATCCCGGAGGGCAGGAGCGTGGACGGGGCGATTACCCGGACCCGGGCACCGAGCGCGTTCAACAGGATGATGTTGGAACGGGCAACGCGGGAATGGGCAATGTCGCCGCAAATCGCTACCGTCAACCGGGCGATTTTGCCCTTGTGGCGGCGGATGGTCAGCGCGTCGAGAAGGGCTTGTGTCGGGTGCTCATGCGGGCCGTCACCGGCATTGACCACCGCGCAACCAACCTTTCGGGCAAGCAGGTGAACCGCGCCGGCGGCATGATGGCGCACGACCAGCAGGTCCGGGTGCATGGCGTTGAGGGTCGCAGCTGTGTCGATCAGGGTCTCGCCCTTTTTCACAGACGATTGGGAGACCGCCATGTTCATGACGTCCGCGCCGAGGCGCTTGCCGGCCAGCTCGAACGAACTTTGCGTGCGCGTTGAGGCTTCGAAGAAGAGGTTGATCTGTGTCCGGCCCTGCAGCACATGCTTGCGCTTGTGCACTTGCCGGGAAATCTCCACGGCCTCTTCGGCACGGTCCAGAAGGCCCAGTATTTCGTGGGGGTGAAGACCCTCAATGCCCAGCAAATGACGATGGGGGAAAGGGTTGTCTCGATAGGATTCTTGCTCGCTCATCGAGATCATCTTCTTAAGGTGGAACGGGTCTGCGCACAAGGCCGGAATCAGGTCTCTGCCCGCTGTCCACATGCAGACTAAGACTTTGATCAATTGGTCAAATTCGAAAGAGACGCATTTATCTATCTGACCACGCGTCAATCGGCGCGCGTGCGCACTGCACAACGGTCGGAGGTTGCATTGATTTCCACTATCTTGTTACGCTTACGTAAACTGACAAGGGCATAAAAGTGCTCATCGGGAGGAGGAACCATCATGGCAGACCATCTGAGCGAAGCAGCCGAAACCTTAGGCGATGCCAGGGTGGAAGCCTTTGCAACGCATGACGTTTTCAATCAGGCCCCACCATATGGCGGGTCCAATCTGGCAGCGGGCGATCCTCTTCTTTTGGCTGCAGTCGCAACACATGTTTCGACCGGGGAGTTGAAAGATGTCGTTGCTCACGGCGCTGAGGTGGGCGCTGATGCGTTTCTGGAGGTAGGAAGGCAGGCAAACATCCATCTTCCCGTCTTGAAGACCCATGACCGCCATGGCCGCCGGTTGGATCAGGTCGAGTTCCATCCGGCCTATCATGATCTTATGTCGCACAGCTTTTCTGCTGGGATGCACAGCGCTTTGCTGGATGGCGGTGTATCGACCCAAGTCGCGCGCGCTGCCAAGTTCTTCCTGACGTCGCAAGCTGAAACGGGCCACACATGCCCGATTACCATGACAAACGCGGCAGCAGCCGTGATGACGCGGTATGCAAATGTTTGCGCAGATCTTCTGCCGAAGATGCAAACGCGGACTTATGATCCCCGTTTCCTCCCCATGCACGAAAAGACAGGCATCACCATCGGCATGGGCATGACGGAAAAGCAGGGCGGCACCGATCTCCGGGCGATTTCGTCGACGGCAGAGGCTGGCAATCAGCGAAGCTACGCGATCACCGGGCACAAATGGTTCTTCTCCGCACCGATGTGCGATGCTTTTCTTGTGCTGGCAAAAACGGCAAACGGACCGAGCTGTTTTCTAATCCCGCGCATTTTATCCGATGGCCGGGTCAACGGGCTGCGCTTCCAACGCCTGAAGGATAAGCTCGGCAACAAATCGAATGCCTCCTCCGAAGTCGAATTTCATCGGGCCGAGGGATATCTGCTCGGCGACGAGGGGCGCGGCATTGCGACCATTATCGACATGGTGACCCCAACCCGGATTGATTGTGCGCTGGGCTCTGCCGGTCAGATGCGGGCAGCGCTCAGCCGGGCCGTCCATCACTGCCGGCACCGCAAGACTTTCGGCGCCTATTTGATCGACCAGCCGTTGATGACCGCAGTCCTCGCCGACATGGCGCTGGATGTGGCCGCTGCCACGGCGCTGTCCTTGCGCCTTGCGCGAGCGGCAGCGAAGGCAGACGCAGACCCGGTTGAGGCTGCTTATGCCCGGCTCCTGACCCCTGCAATCAAGTACTGGATCTGCAAAACGGGGCCCGCCTTGACCTACGAGGCCATGGAGTGTCTCGGCGGCAATGGCTATGTCGAGGACTTTGATATGGCCCGGATTTACCGGGATGCGCCGGTCAATCCGATCTGGGAGGGATCGGGCAATGTCATGGCACTGGACGTTCTGCGTGCGCTGGGCCGCCACCCTGAAGCACCGGAGCTTGTGCTTGGTGAGCTCTCGAAAAGCGGGGATGCGTCTCTCTCCGCGGCGTGCAGCGGCTTACCGAGCCATGCCGCGCAGGCCTTGGCAGATCCAGCTTATGCCCGCGTTCTAACGGAACGCCTTGCCCTGACAGCAGCCGCTGCAGCTTTGAAGGAGTTGCAGATGGATGATGTTGCGGATGCCTTTGCAAAAACGCGGCTATCCGGCGGCTGGCGTTCGACTTACGGTATCCTTCCCATGGGTATTGATGCCGGAGGAATCGTGGAAAAGCTCTATCCGTTAGCGGCTTAAGTAAAGAGCAGCAGTGCCAACGGGATGGTCACGGTCGCAACGAGGGTTTGCAGCGTGATGATCTCGGCCATCAGCTTTGAATCCCCGCCAAGCTGGCGGGCGAGCAGATAAGAGTTGCTTGCGCAGGGAACCGCTGAGGCGATGATGATGACGGTGAGTGCCTGGCCGGTCACGCCGTAAAGTTGGGCAAACAAAAATGCCAGCAGAGGCATGAACACCGGCCGCAGGAAGGTGCCCAGGGTAAGTGCGGGGCCTGGACGGCGTAGGGAGCTTAGGTCCAATCCAGCACCCACACAGATGATGCCGATCGGCAGGGCCGCCTGCGCGAAGATTTCCAGCGTATCATCAACGATTGTCGGCATTGTCAGGCCGCTGAGGTTCATCAAGACGCCGGCAAAGATCGACAGGATGAACGGATTGGTGAAAAGGTCTTTGAGGATCTTTGAAAAATTCGGTGTGGTTCCGCTGGCATACCATGACAGGACAACGATGCTGGCGCCGTTCAGGATCGGGATCATGAACACCATCGCCACCGCCAGCATGGCGAGTGCCGTTTGACCGCCGATGTTGGCGGCTAGCGCAAGAGCGATCATGGCGTTCCAGCGCAAAGAGCCTTGGAAGATGGAAGTGAAACGGACGGCCGGGATGCCCCAGATCTTCTCGATCAACGTCCGGGCGGCAAGCAGTGCAACAGCGAGCGTGACGATCGCGGACAGAAGTGCAGCACCCATGTCAAAGGTTGGCACGCTTGAAAAGTCGGCCAGAGCGATCGTGCGAAACAGAACGGCCGGAAACAAAACGAAATAGGCAAGACGTTCGACGCCGACCCATTGTTCGCCGCTGATTAAATTGGCGCGCGCCAAGAGGTATCCTGAGGCAATCACCAGGATGACCGGTGCAAGGGCGAAGAAAATCATCTGCATGAGCAAGGTTTTCGTGAGATCGCGCCAGTCACTAACAGACTTTACGTCCGGCGCGGAAGTGGAAAATAATCAGGTGCCGAGACTCATGAAACCAAGCCTGTCGAGAAAGCCTTGCAGGATGTAGGCCGCGGCCATCTTGTCGACGACTTCGGCGCGTTTTGCCCGGCTTGAGTCAGCTTCCAAAAGTGTTCGGGTGACGGCAGCGGTTGAGAGACGCTCGTCCCAGAAGGTCATCGGCAGATCGGTCTTGGGCGCGAGGTTTCGCGTAAAAGCCCTTGTCGCCTGCGCGCGCGGGCCTTCCGTCCCGTCCATGTTGAGCGGAAGACCGAGTACGAGTCCCCCGACACCCTGTTCGCTGCAGATCTTCACGAGTTGCTCGGCATCCTGGGTGAATTTCTTGCGCCGGATTGTTTCCATCGGGCTCGCAATACCGCGGCCGAGATCGGAGAGCGCAAGGCCGATGGTTTTCGTGCCGAGGTCGAGGCCGATCAGCCGTGTCCGGTCCGGGACCGCGGCAATGAAGTCTTCCAGCGAAAGGGTGGGGTCGTTAGCCATGGCTGGCCTTTATCAGCAAGGGAGCCGCCAATCCAGTCTGTTGTTGATGATGGGAGATGTTTACTGACTTGGTCAATGGCATCGACGTCTCAAACCGTCGATCATGAGCGCGGACAAGACCTAGACCTCAGCAAAGGTTCTCAGGCAAATTCAACATAGTAGGCCACGCCCTCATAGGAGTAGTGGCCCAGCGTCTGTATGATCGCATCCCGTTCATCTTCAGAGACTGTGTAGAAATGGGTCCCGTTAGATGTGTTGTAAAACCTGTAGAGCGCCTGTCCGCCGTCGCTGTCATTCAGTGATGCGAAATAGCTGATCCCTTCCAATGTATAGCTCGGCAGTTGGTCCAGCACCGTATCGCGCTCTGCCTCAGACGCGGTGTAAAAATGAACACCGGTTTCTGAGTTATAAAAACGATACACAGCCGTTCCATCACTTGCAGCGACGTTGCTGTCGTAACTGTTGCCCTCGTAGACGAAATTCGGCAGCGTCTCGATCACGTTGTTGCGCTCTTCAATGCTCGATGTGAAGAAATGGGCGCCCGTGTCGGAGTTGTAGAAACGATAGATCTGAAATGCGCTGTTGTCCGTGTCAGACGGCTCGATCAAAGCGGTTGAAATGTCGAGTGTGGCGCCAGAGAACTGGATTGTCTCGAAGTTTGCCGCGATATCCCGGCCATCCCGGTTGGCGATCGTATCGGCCACCATGATCCGTCCGTCGCTGCCGGTGAATATGGCGTATTGTTCCCGGGTCCCCGAAAATACGACAATATCGGTGCCGTTACCGCCATCAAGGACATCATCTCCAAGGCCGCCGGTGAGCTGATCATTACCATTCCCGCCGAACAAGCTGTCATCACCAGCCGTTCCTTGAAGGATGTCATCTCCGTTCGTTGTTCCAAAGGTGCTTTGCCATAGATCGGCGCCGATCAGTATAAGATCCCAATCCTCTGGTTCAATGACAGTGGTCGCCGCGAGTTGATCAAACCTTGCTTTGACCACGGCCAGATTGCTTGGCTCGGTTTCCAAAAAATGTGCTGTTGTTTCGCGGATAGAGCCAAACCGGTTCGCGATCGATGTGATCATCGCAAGTGCAGATGAATAATCCGCATGGTTGCTGTTGAACGCTGTTCCTGTACCCCATCGGTCTTCCATTGTGTCTAGAAAGGTTATCAGGGTCGGCAGCAGCGAACTCTCGATGTAAAGCTGGCTGTATTGGTCGACGATGTCTTGAGCATATTGCTGGCCAAAAATGGTGTCGTTCAAAAAGGCCCGGTCTGCAGCATATGTGGACGCAAGGTCTGGATTTAAGTCCGGTCGGCTGGCACCGACAAATTGGCTTAAATGGGTGAATTGAGAGCTCGTCAGGCTGCCGGTGTCGTGTGCTGTCTGGAGGATCAAAGTCAAAGCAGACTGCGCAAAACTGTTCGATCCGGCATCCAGCTGCACAATCCCGAACGAAAAGCCGCTGTTGTTGCCACCCTGACTTTGGCCCAGAAGCGAATTCGGGACAGCAAGGGAAACCCGGTAAACCGTTTCGGAGTTGCCCGCGTGTTCTGTGCCCAGCAAAATCTGGAAAATCTCTTCTGATGAAAGGTTTGTCATGTCAAATAGTGTAAGAATTCAGTTGCAAATGCTGCGAGTCCGCATTGATTAGCCAAGTTGCGCTCGATAGGTCCAATCACACACTGGCACGGCGCAGTTGAAATTCAGTTTCCTGCTTAAAGAGAGTTTTCGGAAAAAGGATCAGACAACCGGTCAAGCCTGAGCGACCGCATCATCTTTTTCGCGCAAATAGGGATGACCGTTTGGTCCAGGCTGAGCATCCAGCCAATTCAAAAGTTCATCGACTTGAAGGCCCGGCGTGAAGAAATAGCCTTGCAGGCAGTCCGCGCCCAATCTGCTCGCGAATTCCGCCTGTTGTTCGGTCTCAATGCCCTCTGCCACTGTTTTGCAATCGAGCTCTTTCGCTATCTTAAGCGTGTAGGCCATGATAGTGCCAATGCGTGGATCATCACTTGCACCGGCAATGATGGACTGATCGATCTTCAAGAAATCTACCGGCAGGTTCGCGAGCCGGGCAATGTTCGAATAGCCGCGGCCGAAATCGTCGATGGAGACCCTGTAGCCAAGATCGTGCAGCTGGTTGAACGCATCAACAGCTTTTTCTTCTGAACTGAAAAGCGTGTCTTCTGTGACTTCGATCTCAAGCAGGCCGGGATCGAAGTTCAGTTCATTCCGGATCGCTTCGACTTTGCTTATGAAACCCTTTGAGACAAAATGATCAGTGCCGATGTTCACGGACATCCAAAGATCATGCCCTTCACACCGCATCCGGTCGAGGTCCTTCATTGCGGTGTTCATAACCCATTCGCCAAGACGCGGCATGGCATTGGATCCCATGAGACTGGGGACCCAAAACTTCGGCATAAAGAGCCCGAATTCCGGGTGTTCCCACCGGGCGAGCGCCTCGATGCTAATCACCTTGCGGCGGCGTGTGCAGACCTTTGGCTGGTACTCCAGATAGAGTTTTTCTTCCTCGATCGCTGCGGTCAGGTCACGCCGGATCTCGGAGACAGACTTCGTTCCGATATGTGGTGCATAGACTTGGGTTTTGTTCTTGCCCGACCTTTTGGCATGGTACATGGCAATGTCGGCCCGTTTGATCAGCTCAATTAGCTCAACACCGTCGTTGGGGAACTTTGCGCAGCCGATGCTGGCACCCGGGGTGATATTGAGCTCTGCAATCGGTTCTGCCAACGCATTGCGGGCTTGGGCCAGAAACTCTTCGATCTCCTCGTCATCGATCAATCCCTGGATCATGACTATGAATTCGTCGCCGCCAATGCGCGCAACAATCGGGGGGGCGAAGGGTTTGCCCTCTGGCGCGACTACCTTTGCATCCTGAGCCACCTTAGAGAGGGTCTCGGCGCACGCCTTAAGATGTTGATCGCCCGCAAGGTGGCCGTAAAGATCGTTGATCTCTTTGAAGTCATCCAGATCGATCAGCAGAATGATACCACCACGCTTCGGGCTGATTGCTTCCTCCAGAATTGATGTTGCCTGAAGATGCAAATGATCCCGATTGGGCAGGTCCGTTACATGATCACTGAAGGCCAGTTTTTCGATTTGTGCGCTCGCCATCGTTATGCGGGACACCATCGTGTTGTAGCTATCACAGACCTCCTCGGTTTCCCGGAAGCGGATCAGGCTTTTCGGCAACTTCAGTGAGGACATTTTCTGGTTCAAAGCACCGAGATGCATTGCATGGGCAAGTTCTTCGATGGGACGGGACAGGGACCTTGCGAGGAAAAGCCCTATAAACACGAGAAATACGAGTGCTATCCCGAGCACCGGAAGGAGCGAAAACAGAACTTGGCTTGCCTTGGCATGTATTTCTGAGACCGGCTGGGGAACCATGATGCCCCATCCTGGTCCGGGCACCGTTGCAAAGCCCGCAATCATCTGCTTCTCAACTGCCGGCGAATAGAACTCGCCAACTCCCCTTTTGCCGTCCATCATTTGGGCGACGACTGGCACTGCGGAGAGGTTTTTCCTGGACGCAATCCATTCGTTTCTTGGATGGGCGATCACAGTTCCCGAGCTGTCGACGATGGCTGCGTGACCTTTAACGCCGAAGACAATGCTTCTTCCGAGTTCAACAATATAGTCTGGCTTGATCACCCCAATGAGAGTTTGATTGGGCTGTTCAATGACCAGATAGATACGGTTGTGTCCCTCTTTGTCAGGCGTGATGTTTGAGAACACCGCCTGATCCGGATTTGAACTGCCAAGAAGGGTTTCTAACGTGGTGTCTTCAATATGACCTTCTCCCGACAGCCCCGTTTTGAAGAAATACTCGGTGTGCCCGGTCCGATTGTCGGTAATTCCAACACACGCAATGAACAATTGTTCGAAGAGGCGGCTGTAGGCGCCGGATGTATCACTCGACTTCGCCGACGTCCCGATCGCCTCAACGGCTGCGACCAGGTTTTGCTGGTAATGATCCAGCGTCGCGGCCGCTTTCCTCGCAAGGAGCAGGTGCCGGTCCTGAACATCCGCAAGCTCACGAGCAACGGTTTCCCGATAGGACCAAACGCTAAAGATGATCGTCGGCAAAAGAGCAGCAAGCAAAAAACAGAAAATCACATAACTTCTGATCTTCATATGATGTCCTTTGGACTGCACAAAGCGCCCTGATCAGCGCCGGCTTCTTGCATTGTCTAATTTGGTTATCGTCTTCCGCGATCTTCCCGTTCAAAATTCCAGGTCGTAAGCTGTCTGCTTTACAACACCGTAGCAAAACCGGAATTATATTAACATACAGACGCCCATTACGGTATTGTTGTAGGGCGGCCTCTAAAAACGTTATTAATGTTATCGAGCAGGATGTTACTGGGACATGAAACTCACTTGGTATGGACACTCCGCATTCAAACTTGAAACCGGCGCTGCCACCATCTTGTTTGATCCATTTCTGACCGGAAACCCGATGTTTCCTGACGCCATAACCCCCGAGGAAGCGGCGCAAGGTGCAACACACATCATCCTGACCCATGGCCATGACGACCATATTGGGGATTCAATCAATATACTGAAGGAAACTGGTGCGCAGCTGACGGCCAATTTCGAAATCTGCATGTGGGCAACACGCCAAGGGATCGAAAACATCAATCCGATGAACTCGGGCGGCATGGTTGATGCAGGGCCGTTCCGGGTTGGCATGGTCCGCGCGGATCATTCCTCCTCCAAACAGACCGACGGCGAAGCCATTTATCTTGGCAACCCGCACGGCATCATCGTTGAAGTGCCCGGCCAGAAAGTCCTCTATCATATGGGGGACACCGACATTTTTTCCGACATGGCATTGATCAACGAAATCTACCAGCCGAAGGTCGGTCTCGTTCCCGTTGGAGACCGGTTTACGATGGGTGGGAAGACGGCCGCAATGGCCTGTCAGCGCTTCTTTGAATTCGACACAATTGTGCCCTGCCATTATGGCACGTTCCCGATTCTGGATCAGAACACGGACGCATTCCTGACAGCGATGGGGGAACACAGCGGCAAGGTGGCCGCTATGGCGCCCGGAGACTTCATAGAGATCTGATGTGTCTTGTGTTTGCTGGGTTCTTCCAGATGTTTCGAAGCTCCGCCTATGGCCTGAGTTCCGAAACGCTATTGGACAAAGACAGAAGTTTATTTGATCGGAGGAAACATGCGGCTGGCCTTATGGATAGCAAGCCTTGGACTGGCAGTGGCGCTTGGCATGCCCGTCAGTTTTGCGGCTGATAAGTCAGTTACACCGGACGGCAAACCGGCCCCGTCACAACCAGCAGCAAAACCCGGGTCTCAAGCAGCCATTGAAAAAGAAGAGGCCGCCAAGACGCCTTACAACGCAGTGCGTGAGGTGTTTTCCGGCAACCAAACCGTAGCGGGTGAGGACATCAAGTTTCCTCAAAACAATCCGTCGATCCATTCGTTGGTTGTCACAATGGCACCTGGCGAGGAAACGGACTGGCATCAGCATCATGCCCCGCTTTTCGCCTATATCCTTGAGGGTGAAATCACGGTGACCTATGAGGGGATCGGCAAGAAAATCTACCGCGAAGGTGAGGGGCTGCTTGAAGCTATGAATGTCACGCATCGCGGCGTGAACACAGGAGACGGCCCTGCGAAAATTCTGGCCGTGTTCCTGCTGGGCGATGACGGTAAGGCAACGGTGCTTGAAGATGCTCCTAGTGGGAATGATGCACCAAAGATCCAGTAAGCAGCTGGAAACTCTCAGGCGACTGCGAACCTTGAAGTACAATCAGATCAAATGACGTCCGGCCGCTGTGATGCCCCACAGCGGCTGTGTTTTTCCAAGCTGCTGGCTTTGAGATGTTCGGCTCAGTTCCCGGACAAGGTTTTCCTTGCGTAACTCTGGCAGGATTTGACGAACCTGGCTCACACTCAGGCCGCTGGATTTCGCAATCCCACTTGCCGTTCGGAAATTGTACGTGTCGCTCACCAATGCCTTGAGAATTCTCCGCCAATTCTCATCGATGAGGTCCGGCGCGCTGGGTTCCAATAGCGTCGAATGCTCTGGTCCGGACGCCGCAAGGTCCTCTGTTTCCGCGGTCGTTTCGATGATGGCGGAAACGGTATCACTTGTCTGGTGCAGCTCCCGCTGGAGTTCCTGCAGTTCGGCCTCCAGACCGTCCTTGCCGACCTTGAAAGACTTCACGAACGATCCTGCCCAAGGCAATACGGCGATGCCACAAAACACGAGTGCTTCGGTGGTGATCTTATCTGGATAAACAATGCTGAAGGCGACCATCGCCGAGGCGGCGACCGTCACCAGCCCGCGGACGATCAGATCCTTATTTACACCATCCTTGTCCATGGCGGTTTTCCCCTCCAGCATAGAGCAAGACCAGAGTGGGTTGGGCACCGGCTTATGTCAATCTGTGGTTGGGAGTTCAGTGCCCGACAGATTTTGAGAAAACGTTGATCACGATCACGCCGGCAATGATTAGGCCGAGGCCGAGAACCGCAGGCAGGTCCAATTTCTGGCCGAAGACCAGCCAGGCGACCATGGTGATCAGCACGATCCCGGCGCCGGACCAGACCGCATAGACAATGCCTGTTGGCAGAACGCGGATCGGATAGGATAGACACCAGAACGAAATGCCGTAGCCGACAACCGTGATGATGCTTGGCCAGAACCGGGTGAAGTTTTCGGTTCTGGCCAGGGCAGAAGTCGCGATGACCTCGGCCGTAATAGCCGCAGCGAGGAACAGATAGGTTGCAGCGGTAGGAGCCGACATCAAAGTCTTTTCAGCAGCGCAGGAGTTGGCCAGGCGTCGGCGGGCATGCCGAGTTGTTGCTGGATTTGCTGGACTGCGCCGCGTGTTCCGGCTCCCAAAATCCCGTCAATCTTGCCGACGTCGTATCCCAATGCGCTCAGCTTGGTCTGCAGCTGCTTCATTTGAGCATCGTTCAGGCCCTGGTCCGGATTACCGACATCGTAGCGCGGGGCACCGGCGAGCCGTGTCGCGAAGTAGGCGGCGGACGTCGTGTAGATGAACGACTGGTTCCACTCCAAGTAAATGTTGTAGTTCGGATACGCCAGAAAGGCCGGACCCTTGCGGCCCTGTGGCAGCAGAAGAGACGCAGGCAAATTTCCGGAAATTTGCCCCCAGCGCGGCTGAACGCCGAGCGCGGCCCAGTCGTTGCCAGACTTCGTTTTTCCAAGGCCTGTTTCGGCCCAGTTCAGGTTCTGAGGAACGGTGACTTCCTGCAACCAGGGTTCGCCGGGACGCCAGCCCAGATGGTTGATAAAGGCACCGGCCGTCAGGATCGCGTCCGGGGCGCTGGCTTTCAGGCGCACATGGCCGTCTCCATCGGCGTCCTTGCCGAATTTGATAATGTCTTCGGGGAGCATCTGGACCATGCCGATCTCGCCGGCCCATGCGCCTGTGGTGCGGCGCGGGTCCAAATCACCGTGCTGAACCATCTCGATCGCTGCAATCAACTGTGGCCGGAAGAGTTCGGGCCGGCGGCAGTCGTGCGCGAGCGTGGCGAGCGCGTTGACCGTATTGAAGTCACCTTGAACAGCACCGAAGTCGGTTTCCAGTGCCCAAAAAGCGGTAATGACCGGCGCTGGCACGCCATATTCGCGCTCAACACGATCAAATACACTGGCGTATTTTTGCATGTTGGCAGCGCCGTTTTTCATGCGGTAGCTGGAGATCACGCGCTTGGAAAAATCCAGGAACGTCATCTTGAAGACACCCTGCGCACGGTCGCGCGACAGGACCTTCCGGTCAATCTGCGCACCAGAGAGTGTCTGATCTGCAGCGCTTGCGGACAGGCCTTTGGCAACGGCTTCCTGTTTCACGCCGGCAAGGAATGCTTGAAAGTCGCCGCCACATTGTTGGGCTGTCGCCGGGGCGGTCATAAGCGCGAGGCCCGTCAGCGCTGCAGTTGCAAACGTCTTTAATGGAAAAGGGGGGCGGGTCATGAACCGGTCCTGTCGTCAACGATCAAATGAGGGTGCTTATCGGCACAAAATTGCGATCAGTTGAGTGCGCTTTGCCGACAAGGTCAACCGTTTCCGGAAGGAGGCCCTGTTTCATCCACGAAAGACGCGACGGTCTGTGCTGGTTAGCGGCAATTCCGGCCGCCCGACCCGACCATCAACCCGCCGTCGGGGGACCGTTCTGATGGAGCGTCGACGCTCGCGCTTGATCGGCAGTTCGGCATTGTACCCGCACCATAAGGGGCTGCGCTGGCACCAGAATTCTGCTGTGTGCAGATTTGGTAAGCCATATCGTAAAGCGCTTGCCAGCCTTGGGGAACAGAGCCGAGAGTGTTCAACACACCAAGGGAGGCGCCTGTGCGTGCGCCGCGGGCAGCGCCCCCAGTCAACGGGTTCCATTGCCCTCCGACAACGGCACCGGTCATGCCACCCGAAACAGCATCACCGACCATGTCACCGCTTCCAACGTGTGCGTTGGCATAATCCGTTGCGTAGACCACGCAGTCCGTGCCGTCTGCCTTGGAAGGTAAGACAGTAAACAGCAGAAGTGGCACCACAAGTGCGCTGTGGGAAAGAGTGCGAATGAAAGTGGTTCGCATGCCGGGGCCTCCCGCTTTTGGATCCGGAAACAAGTTTAAGGGCAACGCCTTAACAAGCTTCTACCTGCGGCGTTGCCCATTGGATGCGTTACCGGTCAACGAATTTCTGGCCGACAAAGCCTGTCTTTCCATCGTGAACGACTTCGCACCACCACTTTCCGCACTCGTTGAAGCTGACTTCTGAACCTTCCGGCACAACCCCGATAATTTTGCCGTTTTTGGTTCCAGTTGCGCGCAGATTGACCGAAGCTGTGATCGTTCCTTTTGTCTCATCGCTCGAAACAGACGGGGCGAGCGGCGTTCCAGCCGCTTGCCGCGGTTCGGACGTTGAAAGGGCCGGCGGAGCTGTTTCCGGACTGCTAATCGCCGAAACTTGCCGGGCAGCTGTTGTTTCAGAATTTGCTCCGATTCGCACAATTGCGGCCCGATCCAAAGACGCCATCGCCCGATTTGCCAATTCATTTGTTGGCGTATCGGCGTTTATCACTGTTTCCGCAAAAGCCTGATGGATACGGTCCTGCGCTTTTGTGAAGGTCTTCATTGTTTCCGGTGACGCACCAGTGGATGGTGTGTTCGAAACCTGACTTGTCAGATCGCCCTTGGGAACTGCTGTTATTGTTTGGGTTTCGACCTGGACGACATCCGGATCGCTGCCCACCATCAAATCCGGCAAGCCAAGGGCAATGGCGCCGGTGCCTGCAAGAGCGAGCAGAACCGTGCTTACCGCGAGGGCCTTGAATGATGGTCCATACTGAACGGGCAGGGCGCGGCCTACGCGCCGCCGTCTTGGACGGGGTGCCCAGTCATCCATTGAATCTGCGGTCAGAACCTCCGGCATATCCAAGGGGGTCTCATCTGATCCCTTCAGCGCTGGCTTTTTGGCTCGCTGGGGTATTTTCGTTTCAAAATCTGCACTCAATTGCAGAATGCGGGCCGCCAGGGCGCTGGGGTCGTTTTGATTGTCTTCGGCGGCAGCGTTTGTTGTTGTTGTTGTTGTTGTCGTGGTTTTGGTGTCTTGCGTTTCTTGTGTTGCATTGTCCGGTGTGCCCTCAGACTGAGGTTCGCAAGAGTTGGTTTGGGCAGTTACTTTTACCATTGAGCCCTCCATGAGTTTGCGGTTTGGCACGCGCGGAGCGATCGCCATGTTGGAGACCTGCCCAATAAGCCTGGCCAATGCGCCGTCATGCGGGCTGGATTGCGGCGGCTCTGGGGAAATTTCCTGCAATTCTCGCGATGGGTTGTAATCTCAGAAGGTTCGAGGCGTTTGCAAATGCATAACCTGTGGCTGGCAAACTGGTCGCCGGGTGGATGGTGCGTGATCGGGCGATCTGTCCATCTTTTCAAGCGCTGAGGTCATGTCAGGAATGGGCAAAACACGATGAAAAATGTGCGCGCGCGGTTCAAATACCTGGCCGGAGCGGTTTTCTTTAGCGCCTTCATGGCCACAGCTCCCGGAGATGCGCAGGAAACACCCAAGTTGACGGTCGGCTTCATGGCGACCTTGTCGGGACCGGCGGCGATTTACGGGGAGCACATGCGCGATGGCTTTATGCTGGCAGTCAATCAATCAAACGGAGCGCTTGGCGGCCTGGAAACAAACGTCCTTATCACTGATGACAAGCTGGATCCTGATTACGCCGTTGAAAAGGTTACGGAACTCATCGAAGTCAACGGCATCGATGTGCTGGTTGGCGTCAATTTTTCCAGGGTGATGCTGGCGGTACATGATCCTGTTGTGCGCAGCCGCACCCTGTTTATCGGGACCAGTTCTGGCCCAGCCCCAATCGCCGGGCGGACCTGCAGCCGGTATTTCTATTCAACTGCGTCGCAAGATGATCAGGTCCATGAAACGATGGGCCGGTTTGCAAGCCTGAAAGGCTATCAACGCGTTGTCACGATCGCGCCGGACTATGAAGCCGCCCGGGATGCGCTCGCAGCCTTTCAGCGGCATTTTAAGGGCCAGATTGCGCGCGAACTTTTTCCCCGCCTCGGACAAACCGATTTTTCTGGCGAATTTGCCCAGATCGATGAAATCAGCCCGGATGCGATTTACGCCTTTATGCCGTCGGGTATGGGCGTTGAACTGGTGCGCCAGTTTCATACCTCTGGTCTGAAAGGGGCCATTCCGTTCCTGTCCGCCAAGACCATCAATGGCGTTTCATTGCCTTACTTGGCCGAAACGGCGGAAGGATTGATGTCTGCTTCGACCTGGGCACCCAACCTCGACAATCCCGCAAATAAGCGTTTCATGCGTGAGTTTCAGCGCACCTATGGCTACCAGCCGTCTGTCTATGCCGCCCAAGGCTATGATGCCGCCAAGTTTCTTCATTTCTCGCTGGAGCTCACTGGCGGTATCAAAGACGCGGAAACCCTCATTTCCGCCATGAATGCAGCGCCATTTGAGAGCGTTCGCGGTGATTTCCGCTTTAACGACAATCAATTCCCGATCCAGGACTTCTATCTGGTCGAAGGCGTGCGCCGAACAAGCACACTCTACGAGATGGAGGCCACTGCTCGGATTTTCGATGATGTTGGCGATGCTTATTCTGGCTCGTGCCGCATGTAAGGCGGGGTCAGGGTAGGGCCCTGTACCAAGTTCGGATATTCTTTCCGGACTGTGCAGTCCGAAATATTTTTCATGCGTCTTGTATTTCCGGAATGAGCAGTCCATATCCGGATCATGAGTGACACGGCAGACATTCAAAAAGCGATTGGACCAAAGTCCAGCGGGCGTGCGCCGGGGCCGGGACGGCCACGGGAGTTCGATGAATCGAAGGCCCTTGAGACTGCGCTCAATGTTTTTTGGCAGAAAGGATTTGAAGCTGCGTCACTTGATGATCTGACAAAGGCCATGGGTCTCAGCAGGTCAAGTTTCTACGGGACGTTCGGCAGCAAGCAGGCGCTGTTTCAACGCGCCTTGGTCCAATATTCCCAAAAGGCCCTGGATAATCTTCAGGATGTTGCCGACACGGCGGAGAGTGATTCCGTGGGGGCAATGGTTGAAGCGCTGGCAGATCCGCAGGGCGGGTCGCGCGGATGCATGCTGATCAATTGTGTTACGGAACTCGCGCCGCATGATCAGGATGTGGCAACCATCGGCCGTCGCCACTTGGAATCCATCGAGGAAATCATTGCAAAAGCGATTGATCCGGACAATCCGGACACAGCGCGTGACCAGGCCAGTGCCTATGCGTCGCTGGCCATTGGGACACTGGCATTAAGGAAAGCCGGGGTCCCGGCTGAACGGATCGCCAAGACACTTGCTCAGGCCAAATCTGTCCTGAGCCCAGACTAACCTATTTGTCTCAAATCCCATCGAAGAGGTTTTGGGACTAAATATGGACTGATCATTCCGTAAATGTCAGTTCCAACCGTCGATATCGTTGAAAAGGAAACGTGATGTCCGACACCAAACTGTTTTCCCCGGCCAAGGCGGGTGCCATTGATCTGAAAAACCGGATCGTGATGGCGCCGCTGACCCGCAACCGGGCACGTGCGGAGGATGATGCGCCATATGAGCTTCATGCCAAGTATTATGCGCAGCGCGCAGGAGCCGGTTTGATCATTTCCGAAGCGTCCCAAATTTCACCGCAGGGCAAGGGCTATGCCTGGACCCCGGGCATCTATTCGGATGCCCAAATCGAAGGCTGGAAGAAAGTCACAGACGCCGTTCATGCCAAAGGCGGCAAGATCGTCATCCAGCTTTGGCATGTGGGCCGAATTTCCCATCCAGTTCTGCAGCCGGGTGGCGCTGATCCGGTGGCGCCGTCCGCAATTTCTGCGGCGTCGAAGTCGTTTGACGGCACCAGCTTTATCGAAACCACAACGCCGCGGGCGCTGGAAACAGATGAAATCGCCGGTATCGTTGAAGACTACCGGAAGGCAACCTTGAATGCGAAGGCGGCCGGGTTCGATGGGGTCGAGATCCATGCGGCGAACGGATACTTGATTGACCAGTTCCTGAAAGATGGCGCAAACCAGCGCACCGACGACTACGGAAGCTCCATCAAAAACCGAACGCGCTTCCTCAAGGAAGTTGTCGATGCGGTGACCGGGGCCTGGAGTTCGGACCGTGTGGGGATCCGTTTGAGCCCGTTCTCCAACGCCAACAACATCACAGAAAGCGACCCGCAGGCAGTCTTTAGCCATGTGATCAAACTGTTGAATGGCTACGGTCTTGCCTACCTACACTTGGTGGAAGGTCAGACCGGTGGACCGCGGGAGATCCCGGAGGGTGGTGACTTAGCGGCGCTTTATGCGTTGTTTGACGGTGCCACGATGGGCAACAATGGTTATGACCGTGACATGGCCATTGCGGCTGTCGACAGCGGAGACCTGGACCTTGTTGCGATTGGACGTCCGTTCATCTCCAACCCGGATCTGGTCGAGCGTCTTGAAAAGAACGCCCCGCTCAACCCGCTTGATCCGGATACACTCTACGGCGGCGGCGAAAAGGGCTACATAGATTACCCAAGCCTTGCAGAGAGCGCAGTTGCTGCTGAGTAAACATTAAGATCAAGCTGCCCGGCATCCACAAAATCCAGGGCGGCCCGAAAGAAGCCGGTGCAGACAGTTGCACCGGCTTCTCTTGTTCTGCGAAAAATCCAACCCGTGCGGCAGATGACCAAAGCTTAATACAAACGCCACCCCGGAGCCGCAATTGAGTCCCCATCTCTAGGTTTCGATGAAACGAGAATTAGGGATATTGGATATGACAAACATGAAGAGTTGGATGGCCGGGGCCGCACTCGGAACCGCAGTAATGTTGGCGGCAGGAACTGCAGCCGCAGCTGTTGCCGTGGGCGATACTCTTGGGATCAAGGTGTCCGAGATCGCCGCCCAGCTTGAGGACAAGGGTTACACTATTCGCGAAATTGATGTTTCTCGCAGCAAGATCGAAGTCGAAGTGACCTTTGACGGCGCAGACTATGAGATCGATGTCGATCGAACCAGCGGCACGGTGATCAAGATCGAGGACGACTAACTCACTGTAGCAGTAACTAACGGTTGGACGTTTACTGCGCTGGATCCAAAATTTCTTGCTTCTGGCGGCGGGCGAAGGGTGTCTCGTCGCTTGTCGCCGCTACTTGGTCTCCGGTTGCCGTGTGATGCGTCATGATGTTGCTGTGATCATCTTGCCGCGCTTGGCGCAGACAAATGCCAGCGATTTCAATAGCGCGTTGAACATCTGTGTCGGCGGTGCCGGCAAATATCCCGGCGCTCAACCGCGCGGCGACCCTTTTGCCAGATGCCGACTGGCTTTCCGTAACCAGCGTTTTGGAAATCCGTCGGGCGTAGGAATTCGCTTCAACACCATCGGATAAAGGCATGAACACAACGATCTGGCCGGTTGGCAAGTGACCCGCAACCGCAGTTGAGGGCAATGTGGAACCGGAGATTTTCGCGAAGAGTTTTTGCAATGCGTCGCGCATGGTCGCACCATAACGCTCTTCGATCTGCCTGAGCTCGTCAATGTTCATCAGGACCAGCGCATAGGGGGCGGATGTCGGGGCCAATTGTTCGTGATGTTGCGATGCGGCGCGCATGAAACCACGCTGATTGAGCAATCCCGTTTGCGGATCTTTTTCCGCTTCTTCCCGATATTGATGCCGCTGCATCTCGAAGATTGACATCGTGATCCCGACCAACTTCAAGACGATTGCCGTGATCAGAGCAAGGAAACAGAGCTGCAAAGGCAGAGTTTCGTAGGACTCAAGCAGGGTCGGGTAGTGTTTCTGCAAATGCGCGCCGATCAGGCTGATCCTGACGGCGGCATCCATCGAAAACGCAATCGTAAGAAACCAACTGCTGACCCGGTGATGGTTCAGCCGGATGCTTTCCCGGACACATAGCAAAACGCCGAGCAGGCAAAAGCCGTTGATGTAAATGACCCGCAAAAGAATGTCTGCGCGAAAAAACTCAAATGCATAAAGGCCCAGCCATCCAAGTGTTCCTGCAACCGGCAGCCACAGGTAATGCATCTTTCTGCCGTTCAAGAGTGCAATGGCACTTGGCCTCAGTCCAAAACCGATGGTGAGGAGTGCGTTGGCAACGATGATGCTAAGCACATCGGGTATGGCACCGCGTTGACTGATCATTGTTGCCGCTGCTGCGGACAAAAAGAGGCATATTCCCCAAAGCCCCCAACCGGCCCGAACAGATTTCGGAGCGGACCGCATTCCGATCGACAAAACAGTCATGACGACCGCACCGATCAGATAGGCCAGAATAACAACCGTAAAGAGGGTCTTGACGTCCAGGTTCATGGCGGGAAAGTCTGAATCAATGAATGTGACGAAAACGGAAGGTGTCGATTCTATACACTACCGGCCACAACATGTCCTCGCCAATATTAACGAAGAACCGCTGTTTTGGATGGTTGCGCGGCTTTCAAAGCCGTGCCTGTTGTTTCTAAAGGAATACAGGCTTTGCGTTATGAGGTCGCGACCAGGCCGCTCGGCTGGTTCACTGTATTGACAATCGCCAGCTCTTCAGAGGGAACGGTCTTGTCGAAAGCGACATGCCGATTACGGCCGGTTTTTTTGGCTTTGTAGAGCAGCTGATCGGCGTGATCAAAGGCCTGTTCGAAGCCATGGCTGGTCGTCGCCGTGATGAGACCGGCACTGACTGTAATTCCGGAAACGTCCGACTTTGGACAAACCGCGCATTGCGAAATGACTTCGCGCAGTTTGCCAAGGAGATGGACTGCATCTGCTTTTTCAGTTTTGGGTAAAAGCACAGCGAATTCCTCGCCGCCGATCCGCCCTGGCGGAATTGCGCGGGGAAAGATCGATTTCATGGCCGTTCCAAAGGAAGCGAGCACGCGATCACCCGCAGTATGTCCAAATTGGTCGTTGATCGACTTGAAATGATCAATATCTATCAGGATGAGTGTAAAGGCCTGAGTCTCGGTCGTTGATGAAAACCAGCGTTCAGCCGCCTTTATGAACGCACGCCTGTTTGCAAGACCTGTCAGACTGTCGGTCAAGGCCTGCTTTTCAAACCGGACCTGGATGCGTTCAATGGCCATCGCGACAAAGGAGGCCGACACGATGACAATCGCCACCATCAACAGCACCAAATAGGCCAGTGGCTGTATGGGATTTGCAAAGACCTTAAGGGATTCGTGTTGGTAGATGAGCTGGCTTCCAATCGTCATCAGGTAGGCGGATGCTTCGAGAAAACTGCCGATCGTGAACAACCTTACCGATGACAGGTGTTCCGCGTTCAATCTGAAAACACGCCAAACGGAGTACATTGCGGCTGCGAGAAGCATGGATTGGACGAAAATCAGCCGGATTGAAAACGAGCCAAAAAAGTCTGGAACCAAGCAAATGACCGCCCAGCCACTGAGGGCTGCAATCAGCATCCAGCCGCGTACCGGACGTCCGTAAAAAACAGCAATGGCTTCCGGGCGCAAAGCAAAGCCGAGCAAGACGAGAGCGTTCGCAAACGTGATGCTCCAGAATGCTGAGACTTCGGACCGGAAGGCCACGAGAACAGTTCCACACGCCACCAAGAACATGGCAGGCGCGTAGATAGAAAATGCCAAGCGTGTTGCACGGTTGGCTTTCTTCAGGCTCACAAGAAACGCCAGCAAAATCAGCGCACTTGCAAATTCTGCTGCTGCCAATGCGATCAGTAGTGTCGGCGTATCCAGTGTCATGATGCTTTCCGGCTCTGTGGATCGCATTTTATATTTAAAATAGAAATTATATGATAACGCAACTAAAGCGCTTATGTCATTTTTTACATGCAAAGGGTTGGCAAACACCTAACAGTATGCGGCTGTTTCGCGTCGAAATGCTGGTTTATATTCCACTCAACCGAATGGCCGATCCATAATTGAATGAACTACGGTCTCATCGAAGTCCTGGGTTTCCCTGCATTGACGAGAGCGTGAAGGGCGGCGCGTCCGTTGCTAGGCCTTGGCAACAATACAATCATCAGCCAGATCACCATGTGCACCAAACGTGATCTTGTGTGCAAAGCAACGCGTACTCCTTGCATCACCAAACTATTGACCCACTTATCATAAAACAACAAACGACCGCTCACGCCATCCGGACCCCTTCATGGATTCAATTACCCAATTCGTACTGGGCGCAGCCGTTTCAACGGCGTGTCTTGGAAAGAAAATCGGTCCAAGGAAAGCAGCGCTTGTTGGTGGCCTATTGGGGACAGTGCCGGACCTGGATGTCCTCATCCCGTTTGCCGACCCGGTCGACAGCTTTGTTTATCACCGTGGATGGACGCACTCCGTGTTTGTTCATGCGCTGGCGGCACCTGTTTTCGGAGAGCTGCTCGTTCGCCTCTTCAAGGGATTAAGAGACCATCGCTGGCTGACCTACCTGGCGGTTTTTCTGTGTTTCGTGACCCACGCGATGATTGACGCGATGACGGTCTATGGAACACGCATCTTCTGGCCGTTTTATCCAGATCCCGTAGGTGTCGGATCGGTGTTCATCATCGATCCGGTCTACTCGCTGCCGCTTCTGTTTGTCGTGGTTTGGGCGTTTTTCAAAAGCGACTGGTCACAGAGATTTGGGCGGTGGGTCGGCGGCGTTCTGGTTGCGACCAGCGCCTACATGCTGTTGTCGGTCGGAATTCAAGCCTATGTCGAGCAAAGAGCGGAGCAGATTTTTGCCAACCGGGGAGAGGTTCCCGAAAAAATCTTCGCCATTGCGGCGCCGTTCAACATCGCACTTTGGAAAGTGATCGGTCTCGACGAGGACCGCTATCAAAACCTCTACCTGTCTCTCTTTGATGGCGATCAGGAGCCGGAAATCTACGTTCATCCGCGCCACCCAGAACTGGTTGCTTGTGTTCAGAACTCGGATGCTTACCGGAAGCTCGATTGGTTTAGTCGGGGTTTCAACCGGGCCGAGATGGTTGATGGTAAGGTGGTGGTTTCAGACCTCCGGATGGGGTTGACCCCGGGTTATGCGTTCCGGTTTGCCGTTGGTGAACAAACTGATGGCGGCATCGTTCCGATGGTTCCGGAACGGGATTTGTCTTTGCGCCGCGCCGACAGCGAAGACTTTGCCTGGCTCGGTGAGCGTCTCAGGGGACGGCCCGCCATACGCGCGGCCGAGGCTTTAGAGATGCCGGCTTTTGCGCCGTCTTCCGAGCGCTCGTGCTAGTCTAAAACGCACTCGCGTCAGTATTTGATCCCGGCCTTGCGGTACAAAAAATGCAAAAGCCACGCCGGTCCGATCAGCAGGAATTGGATGTCCTTAAAAAAGGATGGTTTCTTGCCCTCGATCTTGTGACCGATGAACTGACCGATCCACGCAACAACGAAGACCGCCAGCGCGGTTTGCCAGAGTGGCAGCGGCAGGCCGTAACTGGCGTTTATGGCGGAGCAAATTGCCCCGATGACGGCCATGCCAAAGGCAAGTGGAACGGAGAGGGTCAGGTAGTAGAACGTCGCCAGTAAGATCACCAACGTCGACCAGTTGAGAAGCGGCACTGCAATGAACCATGACGGAACCGGCAAACTCCAGAGTAGAGCGGTGACAGTCCAGACGATCACGGGAACACAAATCCAGTGAATGAACTTGTTGGTCGCGTTCTGGTGGCTTTCGCCATACTCCGCCAACAAACTGTCAATCCGGCGATTGTTCGCTGTCTGTGTCGCCATGCGCTCCTCCCGTATGCTCATGCATAATCCTTATATTGAACATATGTTCAATTAAAATCAACCGGTGACTTCACCACGCGTTGTATTCCCGGGTGTTCGTAGAGTGGATGAATTGATCGGATTCCGGTCTTAATGACCATGTAATTGCACGAAAGATGGGCAGTGTGCTGAAGTTGTAATCATTGGCAATATTTGCAAGGCATAATTAATAAATTGCGCGAAAACATGGCGTCCGTTCTGGTTTGTTGGGCGGTTGCAATGCGTAAGCTTCGGGTTCAATTCGAAACTCTTTTCTGGTGTGGAGTTTTCCTCCTTCTGGGTATGCTGCTCCCTGCGCATGCTGCTTCGAATGATTTGCAACAGCGCCTTGATATGGTCTGGGTTCTGGTTGCCGCAGGACTGGTTCTGCTAATGCAAGTGGGCTTCATGCTGCTTGAAGCAGGCATGGTCCGGTCAAAGAACTCCATCAATGTTGCGCAGAAAAATCTTCTGGATCTCGCTGTTTGCGTGATCATTTTCGCCGTGTTCGGATTTGCCGTGGCGTTTGGAGCAGGCGGCACATGGTTTGCCGGCTACGATGACCGGTTGTTTTTACTATCGGACGTTACGCCTTGGGCTCTGACCGTGTTCGCCTTCCAGGTCATGTTCTGCGGGACGGCGGCGACAATCATCTCCGGCGCGGTGGCTGAACGCATGCGGCTTCAGGCCTATGTCTGGTGCACGGTTCTAACCGCAGCCGTCATCTACCCGGTCTTCGCCCGTTGGGCGTGGGGCGGTGTTTTGTTCCCGGACGCGGAGGCCTTTCTTGCTGATCGCGGCTTTGTCAACTTTGCAGGTTCAACGGTTGTTAACGGGACCGGTGCCTGGATTGCGTTGGCAGCGTGTATCATCCTCGGTCCTCGGATCGGGCGGTTTGATGCCGAGGGCCGGGCCTATCGGATCCAGGGTCACAGCTCCGTACTAGCAACAACGGGTGCTCTTGCCCTCTTTGTCGGTTGGCTCGGTTTCAATGGCGGTTCAACATTGGCCGCCAGTTGGGATGTGCCCAAGATCTTCGCCAACACGGTCCTGGCGGCCGCAGCCGGGACGGCGGCTGGGTATCTGGCAGGCAAGTATCGGGATGGCGTGGTTTTACCGGAAAACTCGATTTCGGGGCTTCTCGGCGGGCTCGTGGCAGTGACTGCCGGCTGCCATATTCTGGCGCCCGGGGGTGCGCTTTTGGTTGGAGCTGCCGGAGGTGCCACTGCACTGTTCGGAGCGCTTGTTCTCGAACGGTATTTCAGGCTGGATGATCCCGTCGGCGCGATCAGCGTTCATGGATTTGCCGGTGTCACTGGAACACTTGGCCTTGCCGTTTTGGCGCCTGCAGAGGCATTGCCGCTCGGCGCTCGCGTGCCTCAGATTCTGGTTCAACTCCAAGGGATCTTGATCAACTTCTTCTGGTGTTTTGGTGTGAGCATCCTATTCCTTGCGGTGTTGAACAGGTTCAGCCCACTGCGTTTGTCAAAGCAGAATGAAGACATCGGTCTGAATGAGGCGGAACATGGGACTAGGCTCGGGATTGGGCATGTCGAGGATGCGCTCGACAGCTTGATTGCCGGAAAGGCCGATCTTTCCATGCGCCTTCAGGTGTCCAAAGGCGAGGACTCTGAGCGCCTTACGCGGTTGTTCAACGCGCTTATGGATACGGTCCAAAGTCAAGAACAGGCACAATCCCGCGTCGCTGATGCAAAACGGACCCAGGAAGAAGCAGAGCGTCTGTCTGCGCTTGCAAATGCCACCTTCGATGCGATTGTGATTTCGGTCGATGGGCGCATCCTGGACGGCAATAAAACCTTTGAAGAGCTTGTCGGTTACTCGATTTCTGAGCTTGAAATGCGTGGTCTTTATGAGTTTGTGGAGACCGATGTTGCCGGAACCCTGGAAGACCATTTGATTAAGGCGGAGAAGGAGCCGCGCGAGGTCGTGTTCGTCAACTGCGCTGGCGAACGGGTGCCGGTTGAGATTCGGACCCGCGTGATCGCCTACCGGGGTGTTCCAACCCGTGTGTCGGCCCTCGTTGATTTGCGTGAGCGGAAGAAGGCGGAAGCGCAGATCCTTCATCTCGCGCAGCATGATCCCTTAACCGATCTTCCAAACAGGGCCGTCTTCAACGCCGAACTTCAGCAGACAATGCGCCGATGTGAGAAGAACGGGCAGGGCGCCGCGCTGCTGCTTGTCGATCTGGACAAGTTCAAAGACATCAATGATTTGCATGGTCACCCTGCAGGCGATGCGGTCATTCGTGTCACCGCTGAGCGGCTTTTGAGCGCTTGCCGGGGCAGTGACACCGTGGCGCGTCTCGGCGGGGATGAGTTCGCCATCATCCAGACATCGATTTCTTTCTCCAATCAGGCAGAGGATATGGCGCATCGTCTGGTTGGCATTCTATCCGAGCCGGTCAATTGCGGACACGGACTAATTGTGAAGCCAGGCGCTAGCATTGGGGTCGCCATGATCGCGGCAGGTCAAAGCGAAGAGCAGGTCGTTTCGAACGCTGATATTGCCCTCTACAATGCCAAAAGCGCAGGGCGGCAGACTTATTGCCTGTTTCGAACGGGCATGGGTGCTGAGGTACGGCAGCGCCGCGAAATGGAAAAAGATCTGAATACGGCTCTCGCTGATGACCAGTTCGAGCTCTATTTTCAGCCGCGCCTGAACCTCGCCACGGGGAATATCGTTTCCTATGAAGCGCTCATCCGTTGGAACCATCCGGACCATGGACTTGTCAGTCCGGTGGAGTTTATTCCGGTTGCTGAAAACTCAGGCCAGATCATCGGGATCGGCAAGTTCGTTCTTGAGCGGGCGCTTGCCGTCGCGGCACAGGAGATCCCCACCGGCAACATCAGTTTAAATGTCAGTCCGGTTCAGTTTCGGGACAAGGATTTCATTGAGGATGTTGCAAGGGCCATTCAGGTGTCCGGGATTCCGGCGCACCGGATTGAACTTGAAATCACCGAAAACACACTGATTGAGGATGATGCACGGGCTCTTTCCATTCTGACGAAACTGAAGGATATCGGCGTAAAGATCGCGCTGGATGATTTTGGGGTCGGGTATTCCTCCCTTAGTTATCTCAGCCGCTTCCCCTTCGACTGTATCAAGATCGACCGGTCTTTTGTTCTGGAAGCGCAACAGAACTACAACGCATTAGCGATTATCGAAGCTGTTGTAAGGCTGGGTAAGGCGCTTGATATGCGGATTGTTGCCGAAGGCTTGGAGGACACTGAAAACCTCTGCCTGTTGGCAGCTCAAGGATGCCACGAAGTTCAAGGGTATTTGATTGGCAAACCCGTACCAGTCGACAAACTCGTCCGGGTCGCCCCCAAGGCTGTTCTGGCGGCGCTGGATCGGATTAGGTTTGCCGCTGAACTTGGCAGTGACAATATTCCGCCAGCAGAATTGGCCAGTTGATCCGGTCCAACCCGTCAAAGCACTGTCTGTTCTGTAACGTTGCCTGTCTGGATGGATGGCTTGAAACGTCAGTTCGATTATTCTTCCGGCAAAGGAGGCACCGAGATTGTGCTCAAAATGTCCGCAGGATCATGGACTTCAGGAACTTGCGTACAGTCTTTTTCGTTGGTTTGACTGTTCGACTGCTTTTCTCTCAAGGCCACGCATATCGGGATTGCGGCTTGCCGTGTACCGGCTGAAGCGGCCCTAATCACGTCGGCAAGTGTTCCCTCAGTGGCTGATAGGGACGCTGCCAGATGTTTGGCGAAAAGGGCGATCGTCCGGTCAGCGGAATAATTTGCCATTTGTCCTGCGCCTGCAGAAGTCACCAGTGCCTCAGGCCGGGCATCCAGGTTTGTTGCGTGCGTTTCCAAAAGGTCTGGATCGATTGTGTCCGAGTTGCTGGTATCCAAGATCAAGATCACCTGGCCAGCCGGGACCGTATGGAGCATGGCTGCAAAGGCGGGGGCGGAGATCCATGTCCCCGTTTCAATCGCAAGCTCGGTGCTTTCCGGTTTTTCGTCCGCCCACAGTTGCAGTATTTGACGTTTCGGCAAGCCAGCCTCTGCGGCCGCGGTGGAGATTGACGGAATATTTGCGTAGATGATCAGCCGGTCGTCTGGTCCCAATGTGTTGGCGAGCGCCGTGACGGTTTTCTTGAGGCTGTCTGCGGAGGCGCCTTCATTCAGCATCAATTGAAGCCGTGCTTCGGAGAGGCCAAGCCGTTCTGAAAAAGCCTCCAGAACGGTTTGTACACTGTTCCGGCAAACCTCTACCGATTGTGGACGCCATGGCGGGCAAATCCCGATACCCAGAACCATGTCGGTGGCGTTGGTTGCTTTTGCAAATGCAGGCTTTGAAAGTGGTCGCTCCAATACAGCAAGACCAACTCCGCAGATGAGTGTCAGCAGCAGGCCTAAGTGAGCGCCAGTCCTGTTAAATACCGTCACCTCTGTTCCCCGGCGTATCAGCCACTGTGTTCATCCATAAGCTGCGAGCAACACGTGCGCGGCATCCAGAGTCTGAATGCACATTATCGCGAAACCCCTTTGCGCAAAACCTGCATTGGAAAAATTATGCATTTTATTTTTTCTGAAAATACTGAACGTTTTACGAGCGTTATCTCGCAAGGGAAGTTTCCGTATGCTGGATTTCAAGGCAATTAGCGTTTGATTTTTGTGAAATTATTCTGGTCATCATCAATGATTTAGAGTATCGGCAAATTTTACACTGAATGTTGCTGAACAAAGGCAATTGTGACCACCTCATTTATTCAAAATTAATTTTAGTCGGGAGATACTCAGGGCTAGTTTTTCGGACTGCTGACAAGTTCAGCAAGCATCAGCTGGGGATCTCCGGTGCCAAAAAATGCCTTCCTTACGGGACGCGAGCGAACGTTTCACAGAGACGATGTTATCGTCAGCAAAACGGACCTCAAGGGCCGCATAATCTATGCCAATCGGGTTTTTCTTGATGTTGCCGGTTACACGGAAAAAGAAGTTCTGGGACAACCTCATAGCCTAATCCGCCATCCTGAGATGCCTCGATGTGTGTTTAAGTTGCTTTGGTCGACGCTTGAATCTGGCAAAGAGATTTTTGCCTACGTTGTAAACCGTTGCAAGAATGGCGATCACTACTGGGTTTATGCCCATGTGACGCCGAGTTTTGACGCGTCCGGGAATATCATCAGCTATCATTCCAACCGGCGCGTTCCCGACATGGCGATCGTAAACGAGCACATCATTCCGCTCTACAAGATGCTTCTTGAAGAGGAAAAACGTCATGCAAGCCGTAAAGACGGCATGCTGGCGAGTGAACAGATGGTACAGGGGCTGCTTCAGCAGCATGGGATCGCTTACGACGAGTTCGTCGCGACACTGGGTAAGGCGGCTTAATTACCGGAGCAGCCTTCAGACAGGCGACCGGCTAGGACTAGGTTTGGGAATAGGCAGATGATCGGTGGATTGAGCAAGGCGTCACTGCGCAAGGCGACCAAGGTGTGCAAGGCAGTAGCAGCGGGCGATTTCGAAGCCCGTATCACCGGAATTACCGAAACCGGAGAGGCAGCAGAACTCATGCATGCCATCAATCTCCTGATTGACCGGACTGATGCCTACTTGCGTGAATCGAAAGCCTGCCTTGATTATGTCGGTCGCAATCAGCATTTTCGCATGATTTCCGAAACCGGAATGGTTGGCGGGTTTGCAAGTGCCGCCAACAGCATCAACAAGGCGACTGTTGCGATCAAGGACAAGCACGACGCCTTCTGCGATCTTGCCGAACAGTTTGAGACCCGGCTCAAGGATGTGGTTGAGACCGTCACGCATTCCGTTCAGGAGCTGAACACCGTTTCAACGGGTGTTGCTGCAGCTAGCGCGACAGTGAACGAACAATCCACCGTTGTCGCTTCAGCGGCAGAGCAGACTTCGGCCAACATGCAGAGCGTGTCTTCAGCAACGGAAGAACTCGCCAGCTCGGTAAGGGAAATCAATCGTCAGGTTTATTCTGCGTCTGAAACGGCAGAGGGGGCTGTTGCCAAATCCGAGACCATGAACCGCGAAATTGGCAGCCTTGCGAAGATGTCTTCGGACATTGGCGAAGTTGTTCAGTTGATTACAGATATTGCTGCGCAGACAAATCTTCTGGCGTTGAACGCGACGATTGAGGCAGCACGGGCCGGCGAGCATGGGCGCGGATTTGCAATCGTCGCCCAGGAGGTCAAAGCGCTTGCGGGCCAAACCGCAGATGCCACGCAGACAATCAACGGCCAGATTTCCGGTCTGCAAGGGGCAACAAAGAACGCCGTTGCGGCCAGTGAAGAGATCAGCCTTGCCATTGACCAGGTCAACAAGGTTTCAACGGCCATTGCGTCTTCGGTCGAGGAGCAGGCCGCGGCCACGGGCGAAATCGCTCAGAACATTGACGAAGTCGCCTCTGGTGTTGCTGAAGTCAGCAGCAGCATCGCAAACGTTCGGGCGGCTACAGCGGAAAGCAAGCAGATTAGCGACCGCGTGCTTGTGGAAGCAGAGACACTAAATGCTCAGGAAGTTCAGCTGCGGTCGCTGCGCGAGGATATGCGCCACTTCCTGGCAACCGCCACTAAGGTTGGCTAATCCAGGTAGGCTCTACGTAGAATTCGGTTTGCGGACGTGACGCGCAGCTGAGGCACCCGCCAGGTTTTAGGCTGATTTTGCAGCTTCGAGTTCTGCCATCATCAACGCCCGAACCTTCTCCAGGGCCTTGAGGGGCCGGAGCATGACTTTGAACTCGGTGATTTGGCCTGCCTCGTTGAACGTCATCATATCGACGCCATTGATGTGAATGCCGTCGATCTCTGTCTCAAACTCAAGCACGGCATCATGTCCTTGCTCGAGAATCCGGCAGTATTTGAACTTTCCCTCCTTCAAAAGCACCGTGAATGCACTCGCAAGATAGAGAAAGGTCAGCTGTTTTCTCTTTTGCGGTGTGTGCATGACGGGGCTGTAGAAGACACAATCGTCCGCAAGAATTTGGTTGAGCACCTTGTATTTGTCTGCCCCCTCAAGGCCGCTGAGCCAGAGGGAGAGGTGATCGGAATACTGGGCCATGGATCCTCCCATAAAACAAAAAGCTGCAGGATGGTATCCTGCAGCTTTTAAGCGGTAAATCCGTGACGCAAGGACAGCTGAGCAAAAAACTCAGGCGCTCTCGGCGAGTTGTCTGCTTTGAACCAGTCGGGTTACGACATTTTCGATGATCTTGTGGCCGGCGTCCTGATCCAGCGACATGATGGATTCTGGATGGAATTGAACCGCGGCAATGGCTTCTTTCTGGTGCTCGATTGCCATCACAACACCATCTTCTGTTTCCGCCGTAACCCGGATGTCGCCCGGCAGTGTGTCCCGTTTGGCGAAGAGCGAATGATAGCGGCCGACGATTACCGGGGCGTTCAGGCCATCGAAGACGAGTGAATTGCCCAGCAACGAGATCGGTGACGGTTTGCCGTGCATCGGAACATCCAACTGGCCGAGTTCTGCACCGAAATACTCCGATAGTGCCTGAAGGCCGAGACAAACGCCGAAGATCGGTAGGTTACGCGCCCGCGCCCGTCCGATCGTGGCTGAACAATCAAAGTCCTTCGGGTTGCCAGGGCCAGGAGACAGGACCACGAGATCCGGGTTCACATCGTGAAACACGTGATCTGCGACCGGGGTCCGATAAGTGACAACCTCGGCACCTGTCTGGCGGAAATAATTTGCCAGTGTGTGGACGAAACTGTCTTCGTGGTCGACAAGGAGGATTTTCAATCCTTTGCCCGGTTTTTTATTGTCGCCAGCGGTCGTTGTCTTGGTCGCAAGGCCAGCTTCGCGCACGGCTGCGCGCATCGCTTCCGCTTTGAGTTCTGTTTCCGCTTCCTCGTCTTCGGGAATGCTGTCATAGAGCAGTGTTGCGCCGGCCCGGATCTGGGCAACACCGTCCTTGATACGAACCGTGCGCAAGGTGAGGCCGGTGTTCATATCTCCATTGAAAAGCACTGCGCCAATCGCCCCGCCATACCAGGCGCGCGGCGACTTCTCATGATCTTCAATGAACTGCATGGCCCAGCGTTTTGGCGCACCGGTGACGGTCACAGCCCAGGTATGCGAGAGGAATGCGTCCAGGGCATCCATGTCTTCGCGCAAGGTGCCTTCGATATGGTCGACCGTGTGGATGAGCCGCGAATACATCTCGATCTGACGGCGCCCGATTACTTTGACGGATCCGGGGACGCAGACACGGCTTTTGTCATTGCGGTCGACGTCGGAACACATCGTCAGTTCCGCCTCGTCCTTGGCCGAATTCAAAAGCTTGCGGATCTGGGCTTCGTCTTCAATCGCGTTCTTGCCGCGCCGGATGGTGCCGGAAATCGGACAGGTCTCAACCCGGCGGCCACCGGTGACCCTGACATACATCTCCGGCGATGCGCCGACGAGATACTCATCGTTGCCGAGATTGAAAAAGAAGGAATAGGGCGAGGGGTTGATCTGTGCGAGACGACGGGAAACAGCTGACGGCGGATTCGGGCAAGCCTCGTAAAACACCTGTCCCGGCACGGTTTCAAAGAGATCCCCACGGCGGAAATAGTCTTTCGCCTCTTCGACAAGACGCGCGTATTCGCCCGGTTCATGATCGCCGCGGCCCGGATCCCGGTTCGCAGGTGTGTATTGGCGCTTCTCGCCGGTGCGCTCAAGGCCTTTCGTGCTGCGACCGTTGACGACAAAATCGTATTCCAAGACATAGGCGCGCTTGCCATGGTGGTCGACGATGAGGATTTCGTCGGGCAGGAACAGAACAACATCGCGCTGATCGTCCGGTCGCTCGCGTTTCAGATCGATCGGTTCGAACTGAAAGGCGACATCATAGCCAAAGGTGCCGTAGAGGCCGAGCTGATCGTCGTTGCACGCGAACAGATCTTTCAGCGCCCGCACGATCGAGAATGTCGACGGTTGGCGGGAGCGCTCTTCCTCCTGGAAATCGCGATCAGGCTTCTTGACCGTCAGGTCGATGCGTTCGTCGGTCTCGGCAAAATGCTCAACGTCCTCATGGGTTTTGAGCGCAGCGGAAATGGCCGGGATCAAGATCTTTCCGCGTTCATTCAGCGCCCGGATTTCAACTGTGCGGTCTGCGGCTTCCATGACGAGAGGCGGATTGACCAGTGCCATGTCCCAGCGGGTGTACCGGCCCGGATATTCATAGGACGAGGCAAGAACCGCGCCGCGCTCTGAATCGAGCCGGTCAATCCATTTCGATGTTCCGGTCTCGTAATCGGAGGGGCGGGAGCTGCGCAGGATGGTGATCCCGCTCTCGGTTACGAAACTCTGGTCTGCCAGTTGTGGCATGGTATGTCCCCGTCTTTTTGGCCTGTGACCGGAACCCGGACGGCCCAATAAAGCACCAAGGCCGCCAGCGGGTTCCCGCGGCGGCCTTGGTTGAAACTTGTCGATCTTGTCAGAGCATGAGAGATCGCTGGCCGCCTATATCGCGCCGCGCCACCACCAAGCTGCTTTCAAGGTTCTCATCATGCCAACACCGTTAGAGGATGGCGCCGGCAATGGCAACGAAAAAGTGCCTCTCCAAGGTTTCTTGAGGGGCTTGTAGTGTACGGCACCTATCAAAAGCCTTGGGTCAGGGAGCACAAGAAGAGGCTGGTGGATCGTGGCGGTGCTCAGTTCGGCACTTTTGAAGAGTGGCCTTGCGAGATTGGGACGATCCAGTCCCGCAGCCCATAACGCTCCAGGATCTGCGACAGTTCCCCGGAATTGCGAAGGCGATGCATGCCGTCCGACAAGGCTTTTGCTATCTCGTGTGAGTTGGCATGAGCAGGCGAGAGTGCGATGAACAAATCATCCTGGGTGAAGGTTTTCTCCAGCCGGAAGCGTTCGGCCAACCCCATCTCTTCGGCCTTGTAGGAGAACGTGTTGATGTCCTCCAAGATGTAATCAAGCCGCCCGGCAGCAAGGGTCCGAATGTTTTGCGCCAGCGCGTTGTTTCCGCCTGTCCTGACGACTTCTGAATAGCGATTGACAGATGCTTCGATTTCCTCGCCGTAACCATAGTCGATAATCAAGCCGGCTCGTTTGTCTTTCAAGGAACTCGGCCCGTCATAGCGCCATGGATCATCTTTTGCGACAAACATGCCAATCGTATACCGGCCCTGCGCCTCCTTCGGGAACACAAAACCTGTCGCTTCTTCAGGTGTGCCGGCAAAGACACCGTCAAATCGGCCTTGCCGGGCAAACAGCAGCGCTCTTGCCCAGGTTATCTGTTGATAGCGCACCTCGTAGCCAAGCGGTTCCAGGATTCTCTCGGCAATTTCCACCATATAACCAGGATTGCCACCGCTCGGTTCACAGTTGACCGGGCACCATTCGTCTGCGGCAAATGTGAGGGTCTGTGCGAATGCAGGGCCATTCAACATCAACAGTATAAAGACAAAATGGCAGGCTAGGGTTGCCCGCCGCAGGCGTAGCACGTGCGACCTCGAGTCAGTTTTTGAAACTTGGATACAGTTTATTTGAGGTCGCTTGATAAATCCAGCAACTGGGCCAGACTGGAGATATCACCGGGTGGCGGCTTGACCTTGGGCCAATGATCATGTTTTTGCGGTGCGGTATAGCGAGGTTGAGCGGGTTTTCAAGTGGATTCGCATCTGCAAGAGGCATGTGAGGGGCAAATGGATCACTTTGGTCTGATCGTTATCGGGAGCGGACCCGCAGGGCGCCGGGCAGCCATTCAGGCTGCGAAATTCGGATACGAGGTCCTCGTTGTCGAAAGGGGCCGCCGGGTCGGCGGCGTCTCTGTCCACACCGGGACCATTCCGTCCAAGACCTTGCGGGAAACCGTGCTGAACCTCACCGGATGGCGAGAGCGCGGATTTTACGGCCGGTCCTATCGTGTGAAACAAGATATCTCGGCAGCTGACCTCAGAGCTCGCCTTCACATGACGCTTGATCACGAGGTCGAGGTTCTTGAGCTGCAGTTTGCCCGAAACAAAGTATCGACGGTGTACGGAGAGGCACGCTTCCTGTCGCCCGAGAAGATCGAGATCAAAGGCGAAGAGGGAGACCTGAAGGTCTTCTCGGCCAACAAGTTCATCCTGGCGGTGGGAACCAAGCCCTTCCGGCCCGACTATGTGCCTTTTGATGGAGAATTTGTCCTCGACAGCGATGATATCCTCGAGTTGAAGGAATTGCCCCGCTCGATCGCCGTGATTGGCGCCGGTGTCATTGGCGTTGAGTATGCTTCGATCTTTTCCGCGCTCGATGTGGCCGTGACGCTGGTCGAGCCTCGAGACACCATGCTTGATTTCCTCGATCACGAGCTTGTCAGCGATTTCACGCACCAGCTTCGGGACCGCGGTATCGCGATGCGGTTTGGCTCGAAAGTGGAAAGCATCGAGAAACATGGTCCGGGAGAGTGCGAGATCTTCCTTGAAGGCGGCCGGAGCGTGCGGTCCAACGTGATTCTCTTTGCAGCTGGCCGGATGGGTGCAACGCCGTCTCTCAACCTTGAAGCTTGCGGACTGGAGGTCGATCATCGCGGCCGTTTGAAGGTGGATCCAGTCACCTTTCAGACAAATGTGCCGCACATTTATGCGGCCGGCGATGTGATCGGGTTTCCAAGTCTTGCGTCCACCTCCATGGAACAGGGACGGATTGCTGCCTGTCAGGCGCTGGGTGAGAAGGCGTACGATCCTCCGGAGTATTTTCCATACGGGATTTATGCTGTTCCGGAGATATCGACTGTCGGCATGACCGAGGAAGAAATAAAGGAACGCGGCATTCCCTACGAATGCGGTATCGCCCGGTTCCGGGAGACCTCCAGGGGGCAGATCATGGGCCTCGATACCGGCATGCTGAAGATGATTTTCTCCCTGAAAACAAGACGCTTGCTGGGGTGCCACATTGTGGGTGAGGGGGCAACGGAGCTTGTTCACATCGGCCAGGCTGTTTTGAACCTGAAGGGTACGCTAGAGTACTTTGTCGAGAACACGTTCAACTACCCTACTTTGGCAGAGGCCTACAAGATTGCTGCCCTGGACGCCTGGAACAGAATGGGGCCCTTGAAAAACTGATATTCCAAGGTTTGCCTTGAAAGAGTTTCAGACCACCGGCCGTGGTCTTGGGCTGATCCAAGAGGTAGGGTGAGCCACCTTCGATTCTGCCTGAAAGACTGTTCATGCCCGAGACGCTGCTCCTCAAGAATGCCGATATGCTGGTGACGATGGATGGCGAGCGGCGGGAGATCGCCGGCGGCGGGGTCTATGCGGTGGACGGTGTTATCCAGCAAGTCGGACCCACCGATGACCTGCCGGAACAAGCTGATACGGTCATTGACGCCTCTGGCCAGATTGTCCTTCCCGGGTTCGTCAACACCCATCACCATCTCAACCAGACGCTGACGCGCAATCTGCCGGCAGCGCAGAACAACAACTTGTTTCCCTGGCTGCAGGCGCACTACCGGGTTTGGGCGCGCACCGATCCGGAGGCTTCGCGCGCAAGCACGCTGATCGGTCTGGCCGAACTGGCGCTGTCCGGCTGCACTACTGTCTTCGATCACACCTATCTCTTCCAGAGTGGCAACAAGGTCGATTACCAGATCGAAGCGGCTCGGGAGCTTGGCGTCCGGTTCCACGCCAGCCGTGGGTCCATGTCGCTCGGAGAGAGCAAAGGCGGTTTACCGCCCGACGAGTGTGTTGAAGATGAAGAGTTCATCCTGAACGACACGGTCCGGGTCATCGACCGCTACCATGATGCGGCGGACGGGGCGATGACGCGGGTGGTTGTCGCACCTTGCTCCCCGTTTTCTGTATCGGAGGATCTCTTGCGGGAGAGTGCCGCGCTCGCCCGCGATAAGAAGGTCATGCTGCACACGCATCTCTGCGAAACGGTGGATGAAGAACGCTACACTCTGGAACGGTTTGGCAAGCGCCCGGTTGAGTGGATGGAAGGGCTCGACTGGACCGGTCCGGATGTCTGGTTTGCCCATGCGATCCACGTCGATGACGATGAAATACGGCTCTTTGCCAAGACCGGCTGCGGCGCCGCGCATTGCCCCTGTTCCAACATGCGGCTCGCGTCGGGCATTGCGCCGGTGAAGAAATATATGGCTGCGGGTGTAAAAGTTGGTCTTGGTGTTGATGGGTCAGCAAGCAACGACAGTTCCAACATGCTGATGGAAGCCCGCCAGGCGATGTTGCTCGCCCGGTTGCAGCTCGGACTTCAGCCGCCGGAAGGCCCCAGCAAATACGCCTTGCTGCCACCAGCGCACCCGCTTCGGGCCGGGGAATGGATGACCGCCCGGGAAGCCCTGGAACTTGCCACACTGGGGGGCGCTTCCGTTCTGGGTCGAAATGATATTGGGTCATTGGAAACAGGAAAGTGTGCCGACTTCTTCACACTTGACTTGAACACGGTTGGGTTTGCCGGAGCGCTTCATGACCCGGTCGCAGCCGTGGTCTTTTGTGCGCCTCAAACCGCAAAAACAACAGTGATCAACGGCAAGGTCATTGTTGAGGATGGCCGGATCACGACCATGGATATGGGCTCAGTCATTGAGACCCATAACCGGTTGAGCCTGAAACTGGCCGAGGGGCTCTGAAGGCTGGCCGGTGAGACTTCAGCAGAGCCAGCAATTCTCTGGCTGCACAGCTTCTGTGACGTCTCCGCCGCCTGAGATCCAGCTCGTGATGCCATTGGTCACGTTTGCGACCTGGGTGAAACCGGCCTGACCCGCAAGATACTCAGACAAGGCTTTGCTGCGCGCGCCCGTCCGGCACAGGAAGATGACCTCATCGCCGGGGCCTGAGATCAGTGACTGCAGTTCCTTGCCAAAGTTGGGGTTCGGGTTTCCGGAGGCATCGAAGAAGGTCACCAGATGGGTGCCGGGAATAACACCGGTCTGTTTCCATTCATCCGGGCGGCGAATGTCGATTACAGTCGCTCCTGCGGCCAGGCGCTCTTTGAGCTGATCATTGCTGAGCTCGGAGAATTTCTTGCCTTTGACATCCAGTAACTCGATTTCGAATTTGAGCGTGGCATTCGGCGGAATGACCCCGCCAGCGCCGGATGCGCCATAGGCGAGATGCGGCGGGATGATCAGTTCGCGCTTGCCGCCGACCTGCATGCCTTCAACACCTTGTTCCCAGCCTGGGATCACCCGGCGTTCGCCGAGTGTGAAGGAAAACGGGGTGCCCCGGTCGAGGCTTGAATCGAACTTTGTCCCGTCCATCAGCCAGCCGGTGTAATGCACGACGACGGTCTCGCCGACATTGGCTTCTTCTCCGGTGCCTTTTTCGATGTCCTTGATTTGCAGTTCTTCTTGCGCGACTGCCGGGAGAATAAACAGTGTTGCGGCAAGGATGGGGGCGATCCACTTGATCATGTCGGGGTCCATTTTTCCGAAAAAATCTCGTGTGACCGTCGATCATCTCCTTCTGAAATGCAAATCAAGGTGCGTTGATTGAGACCGCGCCTATTGCCGCACCAATCGCATCAAACCAGGGCTGCTGCCGTCATCGTCTCAGGGACCTCCACGCCCAAGAGAGACAAAATGGTCGGAGCGATTGCCTTTTGGTCCAGAACAGCCGTGCCGTCAGCGGCGAAACGATTGGAGAACGCAAAAAATGGGACTGTTCGCAAGTAGGCTTGATCGCCGGCATGATGTCCGTCCGTGTTCATGCCATGGTCCGCAGTGACGAACACTTCATAGCCGGTATCCCTGAGGCGAGGGATCAGCCGCGACAGCGCATTGTCAAACCGCCAGGCCTGATGCCGGTATTCGGCCGAGTCGCTGGTGTAATTGTGACCAATCGAATCGCAGCTGGAAGAATGTAAGAGCAGGTAGTCTGGGGTATGTTGTTTGGCCAAGTGCCATGTTTGTGCGCACAGATCTGCCTCGGACGGCAGGGCCGGGTTTACTCGCGAATACCCCTCCATCGAGTAATAACGCGCGAAGGGAACCGGCGCAGACGGATCGTTGATTTCCACGTGGTCGAATGGGTCGAAGTCCGACCCGCCATAGAGCGTATGATAATAGGAATGTGCGACGGCACCGGTGGTCCTTCCGGCGCTTTTCAAGATCGAAAAGACATTGGGCTGAGATGAGGGGCGGATCGCTTCATTGCTCAATATGCCATGATCGATGGGGGTAAGGCCGGTATGAATGGTCTCGTAGAGTGGGGCGGAAATGGTCGGTAGACAACTTTGCATGGTCCAGTAGCGCGCCTGACTGGCCTCCACAGCGGCCATCAGATAGCCGCACTCGTCACGCGCCGTGTCGGCACGCAGGCCGTCGATGATGATAAGACAAACGCGATCGGTCATTGGTTTGCGGTCCCGACCCGATGCGGTGCGTGGGAGCCTTTTCGCGGCGATGCTTGCATATGTCCGTCAACGATCCTTTGAACCGTCGGCGCGAAGTGCCAGAAGTCCGGTGTGTCCATGTCCGGGCGTTTTCCGGCTTCATCCAGATACCGCACCTGAATGATTTTTTTCAGGTTGGGGTTCTTCTCGAACTTGGCCACTTCGGCTTCAGACATTGGCCCGCCTTGCAAGTTCAGGGAATGGACCGAGGCCTCGGACAGACGGTTGAAATAGTCCGGTTTTGTAGCGCAAAGGTAGCGCTTGGCGGCAACGTGATAGCGTACACAGTCGGTGATAACGGATGGAAAGAACTCTGCCAGGACATCTGCTCCGGCTTCTTCATGAAAGCGATCCTCGGTATCGTCCATGGAAAACGTGCCGAATTCAGAAGTGAAATGGCCAACATCGTGGAGCAGGGCACCCACGATAATCTCGTCTTCAAGGCCGTTCTCTTCAGCAATCGTCGCGCCCTGAAGCATGTGCTGTGCCATTGTTACAGGTTCACCCAGGTATTCTTCATCGCCGCACCGTTCAAATACGTCCCCCAGAAATGCAACAATGTTGTCCTGCGTCAGAACCGAAAAGTCTGGCTTCGTCATTCCGCTGCCTCCGGCATATCCGTTTCCAGGGCTGCAAGCGTCGACAGCAATCCGTCCTTGTCCGCGTAACACCCCTGAAGCCAACGCGTCCCGGTGCCCGAATAGGCCTTGCGGGCATGAAGAACGCGTGTGTTATCGACAATAAAACAATCGCCTGGCTCTAGCCGGAATGTCACTTCCATGTCCGGATCATCAATGATCTCTCCAAGACGCCGGTAGGCGGCGTAGTAGGTTTCCATATCGTCGAATGGAATGTCGGTGATGGCCGCGGCCGACCGGTTGTTGAACCGCACCGCAATCAGTTCGCCATCAGGTGCCAGTTCGATCATCGGGCGCCGGGACCGCAGGACTACTCCGTTTTCGCCGGCATACTCGAATTTCGCGCAATAGCGGCTGAGCACGGCGAACCAGTCCGGGTTTTCCTCGCGCAGTCTCAAAGCGGCACGGAACCCGTCGACAACCATGTTTTCGCCACCAGCGGCCGAACTTTCCAGGCAGTAGAGCACCTGAACGGTCGGCACAGGATCGCGATATGGATTGTCTGTATGGGCCTGCAATCCCAACCCTGTGAACGCGAGGTTCGTTGGATTGACTTCCGTGCGCACCTCGAAGTGGCGGCCATAATTGGTTTCCCGGACAAAACCAAACAGATCGACAACCTTCATCAGCGCGCCGTCTTCAACCGGGCCGCCGGTCAGTTTGCCGAAACCGTATTTTGCTACCTGGCTTAACCACAGCCGCTTGGCATCAGTGCTTGAAAGCACCGAGTTTAAATCTTGGGCCGGCACGTCAGAATTCAGACCGCTGTCCCATGTTTCGATCACGTCAGACAGCCAGCCTTTTTGCTTTGGCTGTGCCTTGTCGTAGGAGTGTGTCAGAAGCCAGTTGAGTGAATAAACAACGGTCTTTTGTTCCGGGGCAAAAACCACATGCAGGTCTCCTGCGGTGATCTTTGCCTGAGAGATGGCAATTTCGGGGTTGATATCCCGCAATGCGGTCAGTTTTTGGCCGTTGCCGGGAGCGCGCGTTTCCGCATCCCATGCATTGTCCCGCAGCCAAACGGCATGAAACCGGTGCTTGGTCCCGTCTACGGTCAGCGTGAGGAAATTGCCATTTTTTTGAATTGAAACGTCCATCTATCCCAAAGCCTCTCCTAATTGGGTTGCACTCAGGATCGATATGTTTATGCATGAAATCAAATTATGAATTTCAAGCCTGAGAGGCTTTCTGGCTAATGGCAGAGCGCAAGTTCGACAAGTTGCCTTTGGAATGGGTGCGGGCGTTTGAAGTGGCCGCGCGGTGCGGCAGTTTCACCGCTGCCGCCGAGGAAACGGGTTTGACACAGTCCGCCATCAGCCAGCGGATCGGCAAGCTGGAAAAACTGCTTGGAAGCCAGTTGTTTCACCGGCAAGCGCGAAGCATTGCGCTGACCGTCGAAGGAGAGGCGTGGTTGCCGCATGTCCGGGCCGCTTTCGAACGCGTACGCGACAGCTCAGAAGGTTTGTTTGGCACAAGCCGGAAACGCCTGATCATATCGGCGAGCTCGTCAATCATTGATCTTTGGATGATGTCCCGGCTGAAAAGGATATCTGACGAAACAGACACGCAACTTTCCATCAAAACCATGGTCTTGAGCGAAGATGGCGGGATGGATGACGATGTCATCCGGGTGCGTTATGGCAATGGTGTCTGGCCAGCCGCCTATAAGGCCCAGCTCTATAGGGAAGTGCTCAGCCCCGTAGCGGCACCGCAGCTTCTTGAAGGCGCTCTATCCTGGGAGGGCCTTCCAAGGATTGCCGTATCCGGACCCCGGCCGGGTTGGAATGACTTTATCCTCGCTTTCGGCATTTCAACGTCGCCGCTTCCGGAATACCGGTTTGACACGTTCGCGTCGGCTTTGGCCGCTGCAAAGGCGGGTCTCGGGGTGTTGTTGGGCTCCTTGCCGCTGTGTCAGGCTCCGCTCGCCACCGGAGAGCTCATCAGGTTGAGCGATGACGTTCTCGCCCACCATGAAAGCTATTGGCTCCTTGCCTCCAAGGACGCTGTGTCCAAAGGCCAATGGGCTACTTTAAAAACACAACTGACTCATGCCGAATAGTGCCAGGTCTAGCCGGTCTTCTTCTCGTTGGCCGTGCGGATGAGTTTTTGCAGGAGGTTGCCGAGTTGCTGTTGTTCGTCTTTGCTCAAGCCGTCGACAGCGGCCGCCTGTGCTTCCACATAGTCCGGCATCATGCCTTTGACGAGACTCAGTCCCTTGTCCGTCACACAGACGGTCAGAGCCCTTCGGTCTTCCGGGTGGGGGCAGCGTTCAACAAGACCGGCCTTTTCCAGCTTGTCGAGCCGGGCCGTCATGCCGCCTGAGCTCATCATGGTGGTCCGGTAGAGTTCGGTCGGGGTGAGCTTGTACGGCGGCCCGGAGCGGACGAGCGTTGCCAGAACGTCGAACTCACCGAGTTTCAGGCCGATCTTGGCGTAGGCTGGTGTCAGATAATCGGCGGTCATCATCTGTGCGGCTTCGTTGATCCGGCCGAGCACCACCATGGGTGTCAGCTTGTCTGCGATCTCCGGCACTTCCTTTTGCCATTGCTGGCGTGCGCGTTCAGCCCGGTCCATCAGAAGCTCTTCAGGATCCCCGAACATGTGGTCCGGGTTTTTTGAGCGTGAAGACGGCGATTTGGACATCTTGCTTCCTGGTTTTATCGCGCAAGCCTGTTTCACCAACACTTTTGCGCAGCGCAGTGGCTTTTCTAGATGATTGATTTCTATTCCGAAAATGCGCCAGGACTCGTCACTTGTCAATCAATATCAAGAAGCTTGATAAAAAGTATCTTGATATAAAGATAATAATCCTTATGTTGACGGTCACCGGTCGCATTGCAGCGGCCGAGAGATTGTTTCTGAGAAGGATTTTCAAATGTCGGATACGTTTAAAGCCCTGCCGTCACAGGCCGGGGAAGTGCCCCGGCACCAACCAAGCCTCCTGACCCGGTTATACGACAACCCGCATATACTTCTTCTGACCGTTGGCAGCTTTCTGGCCGTCTCAGTCGTGTTCGCCAAAACCGGCCCTATAGTGGGTTGGCATCCGCTTGGGCTGTTGCAATGGGCCATCATCGGCGGCGCCGCGCTGCTCTGGAGCGGTACGCTGCTCGCTGGCGTAGAAAGTGGTGCAAGGCATCGGGTCTCCCGCGCGGCGAAGAAACGTCTTGCGAAATATCTCTTCATCACAGGCATTTTGTTCATCGCACCCAACATGATTGCAGTGGTTGCAGCCCCTGAAGTCGGCGCGAGTTTTGTTTCACTGAGTTACGCGTTTCCGCTGGTTCTGACTTATGCCTTCGCTGTGCTGATCGGTCTGGAGCGGTTCCAGATGCTGCGCAGCGTCGGTGTTCTGGCAGGTCTTAGCGGAGGTGTCCTGTTGGCGGGCGGTGGGGCCGGGGTGTCTCCTGAAGGCTCCTTTTGGGCCGTGGTGACACTCGCAATCCCGGTGTTTCTCGCCGTTGGAAACATCTACCGGTCTTTGAAATGGCCGGACGGTGCGACACCCATCGAACTGGCTCTTGGCATGATGGTCGTGGCGTTTATTGCACTGGCGATTTTCAACGCGGTCATGGGAATACCGGTTGGTCCGGCCGAGTGGACGTCCGCAGCGCTTGGCCTTTTGTTGGCACAGATCCTGGCGTTTTCGGTACAATACGGGCTCTATTTCCGCCTGCAGCAGGTGGCCGGTCCGGTCTACCTCAGCCAGATCGGCTCCGTGGCGGCCATCGCGGGCCTTGGTCTAGGGTATCTCGTCTTCGGCGAAGTTCCCAACCTTGCCAAACTCGGGGCCATCGCAGCCGTCGCCCTCGGTATCGTGTTCGTCACGCTCGGAAAGGGGCGGAGTTGATCAGCCCTTCTTAAAAAGACACTTGTCGCCACCAAAATGCCGTCCCGGCCTTGCGCCGGGACCAATTCGTTTCAGACAGTGAGACCCAGGTCCCGGTTCGCGCTTAGCTTGACCGGGACGGCATGTCATTCATGATTTCTCGTTTCGAAAACTATTGTAACAAATACCAGGAATTTCAGCTTGAAAAGCATTTATTGAGCCCATTAGTTATCGATCAGCGACACGAGTAAGAGCAAATATGAGTTCAATAAACGCAGTTAATTTCGAAAACGCCGTCGATATGATTTGGGAGAAAGTCGCAACCAGTCGCGTTTGGCAATATCTGGACAGGAGCGTAGGGTTCACGTGTTTCGATCCTCGGGATGAGATTTATTGTTACTATGACAGGGGCGTCGAAATCCGCTTCACCGAGATAGAACAAGAGCCGAAACTCGTTTCAATTATCCTTTACTTGGAAGCGACCCAAGGAGACGCCGAGGATCCTGGGTTCAAACGCTTTGAGGGCATTTTTCCTTATCGGTTGCCATCTGGCCTTACAAAGCAAGTTGTTCTCGATAGGTTCGGCGAGCCAACTGCGATCGGCAAAGAACAGCAGCATCCCGTTTTTGGCCGAATGCTGCCGTGGATAAAATACTATCCGAAAGACAACGTTCAAATCCTATTCGAACATCGCCAAGACGAGATCGTCCAAATTCATGTCAGTAAGGCGATTTATTGAACGTCCTGCCTCTGGGTATTTGACTAGCGGTTTGTATTGTTTAGTAAATCGTTCGTTCCACAGCCAAGCAGCGCCGCGAATGCTGGAGCTATCGCCGTGCTTTGCCTTGCGGACGGGCGATCCCTGGAATTTTTAATCCAGGTGAGAACCGAACTTCTGGATCCAGCCATCTTCGGTGTTGAGCTCTCCGCAAAGACCGTCACTTGTCTCCGCAACATTGATCACCGATCCGTCTGAGGCTTTGAACACCAGTTCGAGTGTATCGTAGTTGTTTTCGAGCATGAAGAGAAACTCGTGGAGGCAATCATCAATCGTGGCTTCCACGATTTGCCTGAGTTTTTCTTTTTGTTCGGAACTTGCAGCAAGGGCATCGATGGTTTCATGCCGCCTTTTGGCATTTTCACCGCGTAGGGACCCGTTTTCTATCTGCCGGTATTTCCAATGAACCTGATTTCTAACAGCTGAAATAAACAGTTTGCCGAATTGGTCTAGTGAATCGTTTTGTGTCATACTCTACCTAAGTATTTGATATTAATATCAGTGTCTAAGAGAATTGATCTGACTAGTCGTTCCACAGCCAGGCAGCACCGCGCACGCCGGAACTGTCGCCATGCTTGGCCTTGCGGATGGGCGTGTCATAGGTGTCTGAAAAGACGTAAGGCAGCATGGCGTCCGGCAGGTCGTCATAGAGCTCTGCAATGTTCGACATGCCGCCGCCGAGCACAAAAACATCCGGATCCAGAAGGTTGGCCGACATCGCCAATGCCCTGGCCAAGCGGCTCACGTAATCCTGGTAGACCTTGGTTGCCACCGCGTCGCCGGATCGTTTCAAGTCGATGATCTCATGACCTTTCAGCGCTTGCCCGGTGCGTTCTTTGTAGTCCCACTGGAACCCGGTTCCAGAGCACCACAGATCGATGACACCCTTGTGGCCGATCCAGCTGTCGGGGCCCGGAAACTCTTCCGCCGTCATCCAGGGCAGGGCGATGCCGCCCCATTCCCCGCCAATGCCGTTGGCACCAAGATGGGCCTTGGCGTCGATTGCGATGCCGGATCCGGATCCCGTGCCAATGATAATGGCGTGCACGATATGAGCGCCTGCACCGGCACCATCCGTCGCCTCGGAAACGGCCAGGCAATTGGCATCGTTCTGGATGCGGACCGGGCGGTTGAGGGCGGCTTCCAGATCCTTGTCGAGCGGCTTGCCGTTCATCCAGGTGGAGTTGGCGTTCTTTACAACACCGGTTTTTGGGGAAAGCGATCCGGGAATGCCCAACCCAAGCGAGCCGGTCTGGCCGGTTGCACTTTCAGCCGCGTCGACCAGATCCTTCACCACGCGGATGCAGCCTTCGTAATCATCTTTCGGCGTTGCGCTGCGCTGGCGGAACAGTTCTGCGCCCGCATCATCCAGCGCGATGATCTCGATCTTTGTTCCACCCCAATCAATTCCAAGACGCATGTTCAGCCCACCCGTTTCGGCAATTCGAATGCAGCTGACTGACCGTCTTTGAGGTCGCCCGCCTGTTTGCCGTAAGTTTTGAATTTCGTGAGGATGTCGGCCATCTCCGCCGCATCCAGGATCACCGGTTGTCCAATTGCCAGAGCGGACAAATATTGATCCGCAAGATCTTCGACGCCCTCGGCAACCGACAGGGCCTTCTTGAGTGTTGCCCCGCCGGCAATCTGTCCATGATTGGCCAGAAGACAGGCGTTTCGATCCCCAAGAGCCTCAATCATGGCTTCCGACAGAGCGCGGGTCCCGAAGCTCTCGTATCGGGAACACTCGATCCGGTCGCCTCCGGCAAGGGCCACCATGTAGTGGAAGGCCGGAATACCCTTCCGATGACACGCCAATGCTGTCGCACGGGGGCTGTGGCAATGGACCACCGCTCCGCAGGAGGGTTTCGCCAAATAGAAGTCCAGATGCATGCGCCATTCCGAAGAGGGCAGAATGTCACCGCGATAACACCCCTGCATATCAACGGCGACGATTTTTTCTTCAGTCAAATCCTCATAAGGGGTGCCGGACGGAGTGATCAAAAAACCATCTTCGGTGCGGGCACTCACGTTCCCGGAGGTACCTTTTGTCAGCCCCAGTTTTGGCAAGGCCCGTGCCGTTTCGATGATCTCCGCGCGGAGCGCCTCGGTGTCTTTGGGAAAGACAGGCTGAGTTTGGGCGGTCATGACAACTCCTTGAAACCAATCCGTTCTGTATAAAGACCAGAGCGTGGGCTTCAAGGGACTTGGCGGTGGCTACTGGTTTCCGCACCGGTTTCGCAAAAGAATACCGGTCTGAACGTGGCTTGGCCAAATGATCGGGGTGCCGTTTTCGCTCACCAATGGTGCTTTGATTTATAAGCCGTCCCGGCCTTGAGCCGGGACCGGTGCCCATAAACAGTTGGCCCCGGATCAAGTCCGGGGCAGCAAAATAAAACGGCCGTGTTACGCGTCTTTCGTTTATGCTACGGCCCGGGCCGGTCCGGCAGGGGAATGAACTCCTCTTCGTCGCCCGGCACGATGTCGAACCGGCCCTGACGCCAGTCTTCCTTGGCCTGCTCGATCCGTTCCTTGGAAGAGGACACAAAATTCCACCAGATATAGCGTTCGCCGTCCATTGGCTCGCCGCCCATCACGACAAACCGCGCCGGCGTCGGAGAGGTGTTTTCGATGACAAGGTGATCGCCCGGTTTGACGACCATCAGCTGCGCCGGATCGAACGTCTGTCCGGCAATCGTGATCTGGCCGGAGATCGTATAGATGCCGCGTTCTTCCCAACCTGCATCCAGTGGAACCCTTGCGCCCGGCTCCAGATGGATGTCTGCATAAAACATGTCCGAAGCAGTTTTGACCGGTGCCGTATGACCGTAGAGCGATCCGGCGATCAGTTTGACCGAAACGCCCTGATCGGCGAACTCCGGCTGCTCATCGGTTCCGTGGTGCTGGAATGTCGGGTCGGTCTCTTCCAGATGTTTTGGCAAGGCCACCCAGCTTTGCAGACCAAACAGCGGGCGTTTTTCGTTCAGGCGCTCCGGCCGTTCGCGCTCTGAATGAACAATGCCTTTTCCAGCGCTCATCCAGTTGAGCGCGCCCGGGGCAATGGCGATTTCCGTGCCGAGGCTGTCCCGGTGGTACATTTCGCCTTCAAACAGATAGGTGACTGTCGCAAGGCCGATGTGCGGGTGCGGGCGGACGTCAATGCCGCCGCCAACCAGAAGCTCTGCCGGGCCCATCTGGTCAAAGAAGATGAACGGTCCAATCATCCGGCGCTTTGCAGATGGCAGCGCCCGGCGGACCGAGAAACCGCCGAGATCTGATGTGCGCGGTACGATAATCGTCTCGATCGGATCGCAGCTTGCAGCGTCTCCCGGAGTTGGATCCGGGCAATTCAACCAGCTCATGGGCCTCTCCCAATGTCACGTATGGTTTCTTCTCATCATAGATAGGGGATGCGCGCTGAAAGTGTCCATTGAACAGTCCGTTTCGGGACATCGCTTCAAAAGGGGTGGCCTATCTGACCGTTCAGGTAGGCCTTGACACTGTCCGGTCTCTAGCGGACATAATCGAATAACACCCGGGGTGCCTTCGCAAAGAGGGCTGAGATTCCGCTGGGCACGGCACTGACTGTGCGGCGCGGGGACCCGATGAACCTGATCCAGGTCATGCTGGCGAAGGGATGGTGAGCGTAGCAGCCGGTAATGGCCGTCCGTCCGGACCGGTAACTGCATTCCCATCACTTCGTTATCTGACAAGAATTGACCGGGCGAACGGTTTGGCCGTTCGGTTGAGGAGTAGTCTGATGCTGTCTCTTGCAGCTGAAAACGACGACCTGCCGTTGCCGCTTGAAGGCGGATCGAAGTCGGTTCTGATCAAGGGCGCCGGCGTTGCCGGTCTCGCCTTGGCTCATGAACTCTTGAAACACGGACTGAGTGTGACCGTGGCCGATCCGGCCGGTCCGGGTCCAAAAAGCGCTTCGTGGTATGCAGGAGGCATGCTGGCGCCCTGGTGCGAACGTGAAAATGCTGCTGAAGAAGTGCTTCTTTTCGGACGTGAAGCCGTCAATTGGTGGCATGACGCTCTACCCGGACATGTTTGTAAGAATGGCACGCTTGTGGTTGCTCCGCCGCGCGACAGGGCGGAGCTTCAGCGTTTTGCCGGCCGGACGAGCGGGTATGAGTGGCTGGACAAATATGGCGTGGGTGCGCTCGAACCCGATTTGGACAACCGGTTCTCAAAAGCGCTGTTTTTTGCCGAAGAGGGGCATCTTGATCCGCGCAAGGCGCTGATCACCTTGAAAGACGCGCTTGACAGCAAAGGCGTGCGGTTTCTGCAGTCTACCGATATGACACGCACTGGCTTTGACTTTGAAGCCGACTGCACCGGCATGAACGCGAAGCAAGCCGGACTTCGCGGTGTCCGCGGCGAAATGGCTGTCCTGCATGCGCCGGATGTTACCCTGTCACGCTCCGTGCGTCTCCTGCATCCGCGCATTCCCGTTTACATAGTGCCCCGGGACTCCGGTCACTTCATGATTGGTGCCACAATGATCGAGAGCGATCAGGAGGGGCCGGTCACCGCACGCTCGTTGATGGAACTCCTCAACGCTGCTTATGTGGTGCATCCGGCTTTTGACGAGGCAAAGATCGTTGAGACCGGGACCGGCATTCGCCCGGCCTATGCCGACAATTTTCCGCAAATCCGGTTAGATGGCCGGCGCATTTCCCTCAACGGGTTTTACCGTCACGGTTTCCTGCTGGCGCCGGCCATGGCGCGGCAAGCTGCAGGACAAATCCTCTCCTCCTTGAACGAGGTTGCAACATGAACCTCATCGTCAACGGCGAACATCGAACGGTGTCCGCTGGAACATTGGATGCGCTGCTGGAAGAGCTTGGGTTTAACCAAGAGTTTCTGGCAACGGCGCTCAACAGCGATTTCGTTCCTGCAGAAGAGCGGTCGATATGCGTTCTCACAGATGGTGACAGAATAGAAATTCTGTCACCACGGCAAGGAGGCTGAGTAATGCCAGTCTTTTATGGGGAAACCGTCGCTTCGCCGCTACTGCTGGGAACCGCGCAGTATCCGTCACCTGAGATCCTGGCTGAGGCGGTCCACGCCTCCGGTACTGACATTGTCACCGTGTCGCTGCGCAGGGAAATGGCGGCAGGATCGGCAAGCAGCGGTTTTTGGGACCTGATCCGGGAGCTGAGCGTCAAGGTGCTACCGAACACGGCTGGATGCCACACGGTGAAAGAGGCGGTGACAACGGCCAAAATGGCACGCGAAGTTTTTGGAACCAACTGGATCAAGCTTGAGGTGATCGGTCATCACGACAGCCTGCAGCCCGACGTTTTTGCTCTGGTCGAAGCGGCGAGGGCTCTGTCCGAAGACGGTTTCAAGGTGTTTCCCTATACAACGGCAGACATCGTTGTTGGGGAAAAACTGTTGGATGCCGGATGTCAGGTGCTGATGCCCTGGTGTGCGCTGATCGGTTCCGCGCGTGGTCCAATTGATCCCGACGGATTAAGAGCCTACCGGGCTCATTTCCCAGATGTTCCGCTTGTCGTGGATGCCGGCCTTGGCCGCCCATCGCACGCGATGGAGGTCATGGAATATGGGTTTGACGCGGTTCTCTTGAACACGGCCGTTGCCAAAGCCGGATACCCGGTCGCGATGGCAAAAGCGTTTGGCGCTGCAGTGCAAGCTGGCCGATTGGCGTATCTAGCCGAGCCCTTGGAGCCGCGAGATATGGCGGTTCCCTCAACCCCTGTGATTGGTATGGCAGTATTTGAATGAAACTCGATCCCTTTTATCTCATCGTTGACAGCACAGATTGGATAGCCCGGCTGGTGCCTCTAGGTGTGAAGCTCGTGCAGCTGCGTATCAAGGATCAGCCGGAAGGTGAAATTGCCCGGCAGATTCGCGAATCCAAAAACATCTGCGCGGATCACGGGTGCCAATTGGTCGTGAACGATTATTGGCAGCTCGCCATTTCCGAAGGTTGCGATTTTGTTCATCTGGGCCAAGAGGACTTGGCGGAGGCTGATGTCGACGTGATCCGTAAGGCGGGCTTGAAGCTCGGCGTGTCCACCCATGATGGCGCGGAGCTTTCGACAGCCCTTGAGGTGAAGCCTGACTATGTCGCGCTCGGCCCGGTGTACCCGACAATCTTGAAGCAAATGAAATGGGCGCCGCAGGGGCTGGAAAAGATCACGCGCTGGAAAGCGGACGTTGGCGATCTGCCCTTGGTGGCGATTGGCGGGCTGAACATTGACCGCTTGGCCGGTGTGTTCGAGCACGGAGCGAACAGCGCCGCAGTGGTGACCGACATAACACGGAGCGCCGACCCGGAAAATCGAACTCGCGAATGGATCTCTGCGACGGAAAAGTGGCGGTAAGGTGGGCTTTACTCAAACATTGCCTTATCGCGCACGACTTGCTCGCGAAGGAAGTCCTGCACGGCCGCGACGTGGCGCAAGGGGCGGGAGCTTTCGTGGGTGACCATCCAATAGGCGCGTTTCAATTTCATATTCGGTAGAACAGGCACAAGGGAAGGATCTGCGCGGGCGATAAAGTCGTGCAGGATTCCAATGCCCGCGCCCGCCTTAACGGCTTCGGTTTGGCCGAGTGCGGAGGCAATTTCGAACCTCGCGGTCCAGCCCTTGAAGAACTCCGTCCCATAATTAAGCGAAGCGGAATAGAGCAGATCTTCCACGTACCCGATCAGATCATGCCCGCTCAAATCTCCGGGACTTGCCGGGATACCCCGTTCCGTCAGATAGGTCTTGGAGGCGTAGAGCCCGAGGGCGTAATCGACCAATTTTCCGGCGATCAGGCGGCCTGTTTCCGGCCGCTCGATGGTGACGGCGATGTCTGCCTCCCTTCTGGACAGGGAGAAGGAGCGGGAAACCGGAACAAGCTGAACCGTAAGACCTGGATGTTGGCACGTGAGCAGGCCGAGGCGCGGGGCGAGATAGGCAACGCCAAACCCGTCCGGCGCACCAATGCGCACGGTGCCGGATATCTCCGGCGTGTCATCGCCAAGATCGGCTTCGGCTTGAAAAGCTGCGGCTTCCATCGTCTCGGCGCGGTCAAAAAAACGGCTGCCGGCATCTGTCAAAACGCAGCCTGAGGTCGAGCGATCAAAGAGCCGTGTGCCGAGACTGTCTTCCAGGGCGGTCAACCGCCTGGCAACGGTGGCATGGTTCAGCCCGAGCCGTTTGGCCGCTGCCAGAATCTGCCCCGTGCGGGCCACGCCCAAAAAGATCCGAATGTCGTCCCAGTTCATAGAGTATGTCTTTATTGTTGTCCCGGACGCGATGCAGTGACGATCCGGGGTTCAATCGATTGCGGAGTGGCTGGTTTAGTTTTCGGCGCGGGTAGGCCCAGCTCCGCGCTCCGCTTGGCCCGGGTTGCTGTGGGGTGGTGTTTGTGCCGGGTTTGTGATGCCTGTTTATTATCAAGTTATAGTGGAGCTTGTGCTGTCTAACTATAAAAAACGCACAACGGATACGGATTTTCGGTTCTTGTAGAATGCAAAAATAAAAGCGAAAACAGCTGCAGCACAATTTGGGTGGCGGTTATCAGCTGCCGTTGCTTCTGACGTTTTGGGAGAAACGAACATGGAAAAGATCGGTCACTTTATCGGCGGTAATCAGGTTGAGGGCACCTCGGGCCGGTATGCAGACGTCTACAACCCGGCAACCGGGGAAGTTCAGGCACAGGTCGCACTGGCAACCACTGCCGAAATGGAAGCTGCCGTTGCAAACGCCGCCGCTGCCCAGCCGGCCTGGGCTGCGCAGAACCCGCAAAAGCGCGCCCGCGTGATGATGAAGTTTGTCGATCTTCTGAACCGTGACATGGACAAGCTGGCCGAAAAACTGTCTTCCGAACATGGCAAGACCTTTGTCGACGCCAAGGGCGACGTGCAGCGCGGTCTGGAAGTGATCGAGTTCTGCATTGGCGCACCGCATCTCCTCAAGGGCGAATTCACCGACAGTGCTGGCCCGGGCATCGACATGTACTCCATGCGCCAGCCGCTGGGCGTTGTTGCCGGGATTACCCCGTTCAACTTCCCGGCCATGATCCCGCTCTGGAAGATGGGCCCGGCACTCGTTGCCGGTAACGCGATGATCATGAAGCCGTCCGAGCGCGATCCGTCCGTTCCAATGATGCTGGCTGAGCTCTTGAAAGAAGCCGGTTTGCCGGATGGCGTGTTGAACGTCGTCAACGGTGACAAGGAATCGGTCGATGCCATCCTCGACAATCCGACCATTCAAGCTGTTGGCTTTGTCGGCTCCACCCCGATCGCTCATTATATTTATCACCGGGCTGCCGAGAACGGCAAACGGGCGCAGTGCTTCGGCGGCGCCAAAAACCACATGATTATCATGCCGGATGCGGACATGGATCAGGCTGCAGACGCTCTTGTTGGGGCCGGTTACGGAGCGGCAGGCGAGCGTTGCATGGCGATTTCCGTGGCTGTCCCGGTTGGCGATGAAACTGCAGATCGTCTGATCGAGAAACTGGTTCCGCGCGTTGAAGCGTTGAAAGTCGGCCCATGGACAGCCGGCGATGACATCGATTTTGGTCCGGTCGTAACCAAGGCCGCACAGGAAAACATCTTGCGCCTCATCAACTCCGGCGTGGACCAGGGCGCGAAGTTGGTCGTGGACAATCGTGACTTCTCCATGCAGGGCTATGAGGACGGTTTCTTCGTCGGACCGCACCTGTTCGATCACGTCACCAAGGACATGGACATCTACAAGACCGAGATCTTCGGTCCGGTCCTGTCGACCGTGCGTGCCAAGACATACGAAGAAGCCATCGGCCTTGCCATGGATCACGAGTACGGCAACGGCACTGCGATCTTCACCCGTGACGGTGACACGGCCCGCGACTTCGCCAACCGGATCAACATCGGCATGGTCGGTATCAACGTGCCGATCCCTGTGCCGCTCGCCTACCACACGTTCGGCGGCTGGAAAAAATCCGGCTTCGGTGATCTGAATCAGCACGGCCCGGATGCGTTTAAGTTCTACACGCGGACAAAAACGGTTACGTCCCGCTGGCCGTCCGGTATTCGGCAGGGTGCGGAGTTCTCCATTCCGACCATGAAATAAGTCTGTCCGAGCTGACAGATTGAGATGTGGGCGGACCATTTGGTCCGCCCGTTCTTCTTTGTGGCTTCAGGCGGCGGCCGTAATCTCGGTCTCGACCACCCGGTCGGCGGTGTAATGTGCCATTGAAACGAGACCATCGATTTCAGCCATGATGGCCTTGAAGCCTGGATCGGACATGACCTTCTGTCCGGCAGCTTTGGCCGTCGCGAGGTCGCGCCACATGACAACATCAGCAAAGAGGCCCGCGTCGTCGCAGGCTTCATAGGCTGACCAGGACAAAAAGCCCTCATAATTGCGAACGACGTCCTGCGCTGCGCGCCGGGCAATGCGCGCCTTGGCGCTGTCTTTGACTTTGAAAACCACGAGTTCGAGGCATGGAGTTGTCATGACGGATCATCCTTTTCGGTTTTGCTGTTCGGGAAACAATGTCCGCTGACTTTGTTACACACACCTCCTGCCAGCCTTCTGTCATGAGAAACCGCTGGTGATTTGGGGTAGAATCCGCGCTCAAATCTCGGGCTAGATGGAAATTTCGAAAAACCGCGTGTAAGAGTCGTTGAAACAAGACAAAGGGGCAAAAAGCCTCAGTGACATCGCGGGGGGAGCGCTGCGATAAGCAGTCCATGGCAAAAGGGAATACCAAACGGGTAAGAAAACCGGGCGCGAGCGTGACGGCTGTCGATGCGGCTGATGGGCCGATCGGTGTGCCGGATGGGGCCTGCGCGAAGGCTCTACGGCGTGCCGGGCTGCTGTTGGCATTTGCCGATCTCATTTGGATTGCGCAGGCCGGCCTGATCGCGTTTGCCGCTTCTCTCTTGCTTCAATCCTTTTTGGACCCTGCAAGCGCAGACGTCTCCTTTGAAAGCTCTGTTACGGTCCTTGCTGCCGGTTTTGGCGTCATAGCGCTGGCGCTTGTTCGCATGGTTTTACAGACAGTGGGTATGAATGCAGCACGCCGTGCTGCCCGCAGTGTGCAAAGTGCCGCGCGAACCCGGTTGCTTAGAGCAGCCGTTGAAGTTTCGCCCGCAGCGGCATTCCCATCTTCAGGCGCCTTTGCGGCCCATTTGACCGAGCAAGTGGATCTGCTTGGTCCGTACTACCAGAATTATGTACCGCAAATGATGCGGGTGAAAGTCGTGCCGCTGGTCATTGTTGTGGCAGTGCTGCCGGTCAGTTGGATTGCCGCTCTCATTCTGCTGATCTGTGGCCCGTTGATCCCGATCTTTATGGCCCTGATAGGAATGCGAGCGAAAAAAGCCAGTGCGCACCAGCAGAACGAACTGACACGACTAAGCGGGACATTGCTGGACCGGATCAGAGGGTTGGAAACGCTCACTCTGTTCGGTGCACTTGATCGGACTTTGGAAAGTGTCGATAACGCCGGAGAGCGGTTCCGGTCCGGCACAATGAGTGTTCTGAAGATCGCGTTTTTGTCTTCAACGGTGCTGGAGCTCTTTTCCGCGCTGGGGATCGCCTTTGCAGCTGTCTATATCGGCTTTTCACTCCTTGGAGACATCTCAATCGGAACATGGGGAACGTCGTTGACTTATGGCGGAGGTCTCTTTGTTCTGTTGCTGGCACCGGAGTTTTTCGCGCCCTTGCGCGGGTTTGCAGCCGCATACCATGACCGGGCAGCAGGTTTGGCAGCTCTGGAAAGCCTTGCCAGTCTTGAAGACAGCTTTCCGGCACCCGAGACAAGCGATGCTGAAAAGAGCGAAGCGGTCACGTTCCATGTCGGAGGCAGCGGACCAACTATCAGGTTTGAAGACGTTTCGATCCGGTTCGGCGAGCGGTCCGTCCTTGATGGTCTCAAACTGGATATCCCGCCTGGCCAAACGCTTTTTCTATTTGGCCCGAGTGGCAGCGGCAAGACAACGCTGATCGACTGTATCCTGGGTTTCCATCCACCGGCAGGCGGTGCTGTAACGGTTGGCGGGCAAGAGCTGACACCCGCAATCGCCAAGCAATTGCGCCAGAGCGCCATGTGGCTGGGTCAGTCGCCACGGCTGTTTCATGGCTCGATCAAAGCAAACTTGATGCGGGGCGCGGGGCCTGGCGAAAACGTTGGTGACGATGATCTCTGGGCCGCTCTTCGGCTCGCCGGTGCTGAAGGACTGGTTCGCAGTTTGCCGCGCGGACTTGGCACACAGCTGGGCGAGGACGGCTTTGGCCTTTCTGTTGGCGAGATCCGGAGGATTGCGCTCGCAAGGGCTGCCGTGCGCAAATCGGCCAAACTCCTTTTGGCGGATGAGCCGACAGCAGGACTGGATGATGAAACAGCGGCCGACGTGATCTCCGGGCTGCAAATGCTTTGCGCTGGTCGGACGGCAGTCATTGCGACCCACAATCCGGCCATTTTGGCCCTTCCGGGACAGAAGATCGATCTTGCCCGGCTGGCAGGTATGAAGATGATGGAGACGGCCGGATGAACGCTGTTCTGAGCTTCGTTTCCCGCCACTTTCGGCACAATCGCCTGTCCTTTTGCCTCGGGATTGCAGCTGCCCTGGTTCCGGCAATCTCCGGCCTTTTGCTGTTGGGTGTGGCAGGTTGGTTCATCACGGCTGCCGGTGTTGCCGGGGCGACGGGCGTATTTTTAAACATCTTTGTGCCAAGCGCTATGATCCGTGCCTTGGCGATTTTGCGCACGGCCGGCCGGTATGGCGAACGGATGCTGACCCATGATGCGACTTTCCGGTACCTTGCGGATCTTCGCACAAAACTCTTTGCCGCAATGGCGTCGAGGTGCCTGTCCGGCCAGCGATCCGGCTTGCTGTTGAACCGCCTGACAATCGACATTTCCGCTCTGGACGGTGTTTATCTGCGGCTTGTTGTTCCTTTTGCGGTGATTTCGACGGTTTCTCTTGCAGCATTCGCGGTCTGGCTGTCCCTGTCGGCAATGGTATTTGCTGCTGGAGCGGTTTGCCTAGGCGGCTGGTTCGGGCTCGCGGTCCATGCTGTTCGCAGTGCCGACAAGAAAATTGCTCGCCGGGCGGATGCTGCCAATGAAGCCATTCGTTTGAGAGCAACCGATATGGTCGCCGGGCGCCGGGATCTTGCGGTGTTTGGTGGGCTGGAACCGGTTGCTGAAACCATTCGACGGGCGGATGAAAGCCAAGGGGCAGCGGAAGATCTGGAAGATCGCCGTGCTGTGCGCTTGACCGGGTTTTCGGCCGTGCTCGGACAAATCTTCGTTGCCCTGATGCTGGTTGTGGTTTCGCTCTCGGTCATGGCGAACGATATGTCTCCCGGTCTCGGCATCGCGCTTGTGCTTGCAGCGATAGCCGTTCCCGAGATCATCGGGTCCATTCTGCCGGGGCTTGCAAAACTGCCCCGTATTGCTTTGGCAGCGGACCGGACCAACACTCTACTGGCCCCGTCTCAATCGGACATAAGACTTCGCGGTGCCCAAAGAACCGACAACAACCATGTGGCGCCTGTCACTGGTTCAATTCTGAAATTCGAGATGGTGTCATTCGGCTATGCGGGTGCTGAGCGCACGGTTCTGGAAAACCTGTCCTTTGAGCTCTCAGAGAAACAGACGCTGGCAATTGCCGGGCGCAGTGGATGCGGCAAGAGCACCGTTGCAGCACTAGCTTCCAGAATATTGGTACCCGGCGACGGCCGAATCCTTTTGAACGGTCAGGATCTGGCTGATGTGCCCGAAGCAGAGCTTCGTTCGCGCGTTACGGTTCTGAGCCAGCGTCCGTATCTGTTCAATGACACGGTCGGCGCGAATCTGAGGATTGCGAACCCGACTGCAAGTGATACCGAACTTTGGATCGCGCTGGCGCAAGCGGCAATCGCCCAGCGGATCTCTGAAAGCCCGGATGGGCTGGATACGGTCATCGGGGAGGGCGGGCTTGGCCTGTCGGGTGGAGAACAGCGGCGGATTGCCCTCGCACGTGCGTTTTTGACCAATCCGGACCTGTTTATCCTGGATGAAATGACGGAAGGATTGGACACGGCGACGACAACAGATGTCCTTGAGCGATTCTTCTCTTTCCGGGGTCGCGCTGCTGTTCTCATGATCGCGCACAAGCGGATCGAATTGGAATCGGCCGGCAGCGTTCTGTTTCTCAATCAGAGAAAAGCCGATCTTGCGGCGGAATAAAGTGACTTCAGATTATCTCGAATTTGTAATTTCGTATTCATTTTTATGTAGTTAGGTGACCTGCAATATAGTTTGGGTGCATTGACCTTGAGATGCACCTGGGTCACCATCAAACCAGAGGCTTAGGCTGGAAGAGCTTAGGAGGGGAACCCGATGGAACTCAATGTCGTCGATCTGTCGCGGCTGCAGTTTGCCATGACTGCAATGTACCACTTCTTGTTCGTGCCACTGACCATCGGGCTCTCGATCCTGCTGGCCACGATGGAAACGGTCTATGTCATGACCGGCCGCGAAATCTGGAAACGGATGGTGAAGTTCTGGGGAACCCTGTTCGGCATCAATTTCGTGCTCGGGGTCGCAACGGGACTAACCATGGAGTTCCAATTCGGCATGAACTGGGCCTATTTCAGCCAGTATGTCGGAGATGTGTTTGGGGCGCCCTTGGCCATCGAAGGCTTGATGGCATTCTTTCTCGAAGCGACCTTTGTCGGGCTGTTCTTCTTTGGCTGGGACAGACTGTCGAAGCGCCAGCATCTTGCTGCGACCTGGGCCGTTGCTTTCGGAACCAATTTTTCAGCACTCTGGATCCTGATCGCGAATGGCTGGATGCAGCATCCAGTCGGTGCCGAGTTCAATCCCGACACGATGCGGATGGAAGTCACCAGCTTCTATGAAGTCCTGTTCAACCCGGTTGCCCAAGCAAAGTTCGTTCACACCGTATCAGCCGGCTATGTCACCGCGGCGATGTTCATGATCGGGATTTCCGCGTGGTACATGTTGCAGGGTCGGCACCTGCAGATCGCGAAGCGGTCCATGGCAATCGCCTCGGCATTCGGCTTTGCATCGGCACTTTCCGTTGTCGTCCTGGGTGATGAGAGCGGTTACGAAGCCAACTTGAACCAGAAGATGAAGCTCGCAACCATCGAGGCCATGTGGCACACGGAACCGGCTCCCGCTGCGTTCAACGTTGTCGCCTGGCCCGACATGGAAACACGGGAGAACATCTTTGCGATTGAAGTCCCGTATGTCATGGGCCTCATCGCTACACGGTCTCTTGATACCGAGATCCCTGGCATCAACGAGCTCGTGGACCGGTCGAAGGATCGTATCCGGCAAGGCGCGGTCGCTTGGGATGCGTTGCAAAAGATCCGGGAGAACCCGGCTGAGGCCAGCGAAGAGTTGCGGGAAACCTTCCGCCAGAACGCACAGTCTCTCGGCTATGCCTATCTCCTGTTGCCCTACACCGACAACCCGATGGCAGCTACGACCGAGCAGGTTGATGCGGCAGCCTGGTCGACGGTGCCGAATGTTTGGCCGATGTTCTATGCCTTCCGGATCATGGTGGCGTGCGGTTTCTTCTTCATACTGCTGACAGCCGTGTTCTTCTACTACTCCTCTGCCGGCCGGCTGGAAACGCTCATGGAAAAACGGCGTTGGATCCTTCATGTCGCGGTTTGGTCCATACCGCTGCCCTGGATTGCATGCGAAATGGGCTGGTTTGTTGCCGAGTATGGCCGTCAACCCTGGATCATCGAGAGTATGCTGCCAACGTCTGCTGCCGTTTCCAGTCTCTCCATTCCGGAAGTTCTGCTGACGCTCGCCGGTTTTGTGGCCCTTTACAGCACGCTGCTGGTCATCGAGATCGCGCTGATGATCAAATACATCAAGATTGGACCGGAGGATGGCGAACGCATTGCGCCCACACCACCACCATCCATCTCTGCGCCCTCATCAGCCTCAGCAATTCCGGCGGAGTAAACGATCATGGTCCTTTACGAACTCATCGATTACTCGACCTTGAAAGTGATCTGGTGGCTGCTGCTCGGCATTTTGCTGATCGGTTTTGCCGTGACTGACGGTTTCGACATGGGCGTGGGAACGCTTCTGCCGTTCATTGCCGAAACCGATATTGAGCGGCGCGTCGTGATCAACACGATCGGTGCCACCTGGGAGGGCAATCAAGTCTGGTTCATCTTGGGGGGCGGGGCGATCTTTGCCGCCTGGCCGCCGCTTTACGCGATCAGCTTTTCCGGCTTTTACCTGGCCATGTTTGTGGTCCTGGCGGCCATGATCCTGCGGCCAGTGGCTTTTAAGTATCGCTCCAAACGGCCAGACCCAAATTGGCGCAGCGCCTGGGATTGGGCACTCTTCACAGGGTCTTTTGTGCCAGCGCTGGTGTTTGGTGTTGCGGTCGGCAACGTCCTTCTTGGGGTGCCATTCCGGCTCGATAATGAACTTCGCATGACCTATGACGGCTCGTTCTTCGGTCTGTTCTCGCCATTTACGCTCCTCTGCGGACTTTTATCGGTCACCATGCTTGTGATGCATGGAGCGGTCTGGCTGGTGATGCGGGCGACCGGTGAGATTGCTGCACGGGCCAGAAAGGCTGGTACCTTTGCAGCTCTCGGCGGGATCCTGCTTTTCGGCGTTGGCGGATATCTGGTTGCAACCGGTCATGTCGAGGGGTTCCGGATCACATCAGAGGTCGATCCGAACATGCAAGCCAACCCGCTCGCCAAACAAGCGGTTGTTGAGGGCGGTGCCTGGATGCGGAACTATACGGCTTATCCTGTGCTTTGGCTCGCTCCGATCATGGGGTTCCTGGGGATGCTCGGCACACTTGTTTTGCTGCAGACGCGCTTCGAGATGCCGATTTTCGCGTTCTCGAAGATGGCTGTATTCGGGATCATTGCCACCGTCGGTGTTTCGATGTTCCCCTTCATTTTGCCGTCATCGGTACAGCCGGAGGCGAGCTTGACCGTATGGGACGCCTCTTCAACACATCGCACGCTCTTCAACATGCTCGTTGCGGTCGTCATCTTCCTTCCGATTATCCTTGTCTACACGGCCTGGGTCTACAAGGTGCTGTGGGGCAAGATTGACGAAGAAACCATCGAACGCGACAACCACACGGCCTACTGAGGCACGCAGAGACGGAGACGAAATCTCATGTGGTACTTTGCCTGGATCCTGGGAATGCCGCTCGCCTGTTGTCTGGCGATCTTGAACGCGATGTGGCTTGAGTTGCGCTCTGAAGACGAACGGCGCCGGGGTCTCAATCCGGACTAAAAGCAAAAGCCGTGTCTCGGACCGCCGCTCCGCCCCGAAAACAAAACACGGGGTCAAAACGGCTGCGATCCCGCGGCCGTTTTGTCTTTTCAAGGTGCGATCGAGCGTGCCTTACTTGTCTCCTGAGTGGTCTGTGTACTGACCTTAGGTAATAATTCAAATTTCAATTGTATTTTTCAGTTGCCCGACAAGTCCGGTATTGTCAGGTTTCGGGTTAGCCGCGTTGATTGCCTTTTCATTCAGTAGAAACACAAGCAATCATTGCCGGAAGAAAGGCGAGAATGCAGAAGATTACGTTATTGAGACTGATTGCCGTTTCTATTTTTCTCGTTTTTTCCGGGGTTGTACCCGCGCGCGCCGAGACTGTTGGTGCTGTTATTTTTACGAATGCGAAGATGGATGGGTCATTCAACCAACTCGCAGCGATTGGGTCTGAGCGGGCCGCGGCTGAATTTGGACTTGAAATCAGGGAATGGATCAGCACGGATCCGGACGAGACAATGAACGTCATCCGGCAGTTCGCGAAATCCGGTGTGACTCATATCCTGACGCTGGGATTTGAGAGTTCGGAACTGGTTCGCACCACTGCATTGGAGTTCCCGGATGTCAAATTCACGAGCATCGATGGGGTCATCAGTGACCTTCCCAATGTCCGGTCTATCCTCTTTGCGGATGACGAGAGCGGATTTCTTGCAGGTTATGTTGCCGGCCTGAAGACAAAAACCGGGACAGTCGGGACCATTGGTGGGATGGATATCCCACCGGTGCGTCGGTTCATGTGCGGATTTGAAGCCGGGGTGAGATATGCCAATGCTGATGTCAGTGTGTTGTCATCTTTCGTGGGTCAGGACATGTACGCTTTCCGGAATATCCAAGGTGGAAAGGCGATCGCAGACAAGATGTTTGCAGATGGGGCTGACGTGATTTTTGCACCGGCCGGAATGGCCGCGGAAGGCGTTGCACGGGCAGCTCAAGAACAAGATGCCCATGTGATCATGGTGGATGCCAACAAGAACGGGTTTTTGCCAGGAACTGTTCTGACCAGTGCCTTGAAACGGGTTGATGAGGCGGCCTATGCGACTTGGAAAGCTGCAATCGATGACACATGGGCGCCGGGCCTGGTTGTAATGACAACCCGTGATAAAGGCGTTGGCTGGGCGGTTGACGAGCACAACAGGGCGCTGGTTTCCGATGTCGAAGACCAGGTGAATGCAATTCTCGATGGATTGGCCGCTGGCAGCGTTGCGATTGTGCCTGGGGATGCTGTTGCCGGCTGTGCCGATGTTCTTTGACGGTTTTCTGGAAACAAAAAAGCCCCGGTGCAGTCTGCTCCGGGGCTTGATCTGAAAGGCGGCAGTTTAAGCAGCTTTTGCCTTGGATGCCTTGAGGTTCTCCAGGATGTTCTGCGGAGAAGAAGCACCGTATGGGTCGGTTTCGCAGTTGTCAGAGAAGCCTTCTTCTTCGAACCACTGCTCAACAATGCCGTCGGTGACGACCGCGCCGTAGCGCCAGGACCGCATGCCAAATCCAAGATTGTCCTTGGCGACCAGCATGCCCATCTTCCGGGTGAATTCACCAGAGCCGTCCGGAATGACTTTGACCTTATCGACGCCCTGAGCCTTTGCCCAGGCGTTCATGACGAAGGCATCGTTCACGGAGATGCAGTAGATTTCGTCGACACCTTCGGCCTTGAAGTCGTCGAACAGTTTTTCAAAGTCCGGCAGCTGATAGGTGGAGCAGGTTGGAGTGAATGCACCCGGCAGGGAGAACAGCACGACCTTCTTGCCTTTGAAGTAGTCATCGCTGGTCTTGTCGTCCCACCGAAATGGGTTCGGGCCTTCGATGGATTCGTCGCGAACACGGGTGCGAAAGGTGACAAAAGGAACTTTTTTGCCGAGCATTTATAGACTCCAAGAAATGGATTTTGGATTTGCTTTCAAACCGGTAGGAGGTGCAGGGCCCGGGAGGAGGTGGGCCGCGCCGTTATCCAGTCTGAAAGCGAAAGGACGGTCCCGACCTAGCGCACTTGCTGCGCTGCGGCAAGACGCGACGGTTCAATGAGATGCGGCAAATTCACAGATTGCTGAGACAGAGACCACGTGTTCAACGTGGTCTCAACTGGAGGTCTGATTTGCTAGTGCGCGCCGGTCAGGGACACCTTGAATTTGGCACCATCGCTTATTCCTGAGATCTGGAAGAAATGGGCCGGACCTGTTTTCGGCCGCACCATCCACACCTCCATCGGTTTTGCGTTCGCGATATCAAGTCGGATATGCCGGACAGTCAGGTTTTTCCCTCCGACCGAGGTCTGCAGATCTCCATGATCTTTGACCTTCGTCTTGAACACGGACATCTCCTCTGTGTCGATGATCGTCAGAGAGCTTGGCAGATCGTAATCGTTCGACTGCCAATAGAGCGGCAGGCCGATCAGTGATGTATCGAAATGGTCCGTTGTCAGGCGTTTGTGCTGCGGAGCGTCCCGCTTGTCTGACAGGAGAATGCCGGCGACAGTCATCGCATCTCCGGCGTACGGGACAACCGTCGCAATGACCTCCTTTGCCAAGTCTGCAAGCTCCTCGGTTTCAAGCTGGTCCGGTGTCTTCATCTCGGCTGTAAATGCCAAGTAGCTGCTGCCGGACCGCTGTATCTTTGTCCAATAGGTCTTCTTGTTCTCAACCAGCCTGTTGGAGGCTGCATCAAGATATCCGTCAGCGGAGATTGTTTCTTCCAGAACGCTGTTGATGCGTACCTTGCTGAAGAATGTTTTTGTTTCGATCTGAGTGGACAGTTTCAATCCGTGACCGCCGTCTGGCTGTCGAATGTATTCATGAACGATTTGGCCGACCGGTTTTCCATCGAGTTCAATTTTATAGGTAAGGTGGGATGCTGCATGGGCGCCCGACAGGCTGCCAACGACCAAACCGGTGAAAACACTTGAGGTGAAGATAATTGATCTTAAGAAGCGCATTTTGAATGAGGCCTGAGTTTTGGAGAAAACTCTCCGGTTAAGACAGGGGAAAGGGCGCAAGCCCGCAAAGTCCGATATGTTTCCATATCTGTTGCAGCACGCCGGAAACTGGGATGGTCGGGTGCTGTACGTTTATTTAAACGAACGAACGTTCGTTTACAATATCTGGATGTTTCGCTTTTCGTATGCGCCTGCAATGCTGGCATCTGTTCGCTGTGTTTCACCGATCCCCAATAGTAAAAACGCTGGTACCGCCAATGACGGGACAGGCTATTGCGGGATCACAGGCTGACCCGTTACAACATGGTCGGAATCACGTGTTGCAGTTCGGAATTTTCATGCAAAACTTGTTACGAGCAGTGCGCTGGCTGTGCATGGGGCTCGCTGTCATCGTTTTTGCCGGCCAGCTGGCCATGGTGCTGATGCGGTATTTGCTGGGCGTCGGCTTTGTAGAACTTCAGGATGCTGTCAGTTATTCGTTTGCTGCGCTGGTTGCACTGTCCGTCACTGTAACCTTTGATCGGGACCGTCATGTCCGAGTGGACGTTTTCCGCCAGACCTGGTCGGAACACGTCAATCTACTCATTGACCGGGCAGGGGATTTGCTGTTTGCACTCCCGGTCTTCGGGCTGATGCTGTGGACGGCATATCCACTTGTCAAAAGCTCTTGGCTCATTCTGGAGGGCTCCCAGGAAACCGGCGGTCTCCCAGGTCTCTTTGTCGTCAAGACCTGTCTCGTTATCCTCCCCGCTTTGATCCTTTTGATTGTGCTCACAAGACTTGTTGGCGCTGTCCGCCGGAGCGTTTCATGAATCCCGATCTTCTCTGGCTTGTTGTTCTGGCTCTGTCCGTCTTTGCCGGGATCCTTTCCGGCGTTCCGGTCCTTTTGGCAATTGCCGGTGCGCCGACGCTCGTTGCTTTGATTGCCGCATCTGCCGGACAATTTGATCTTGGTTATTTCCAGGCCGTGCCGCAGCGTGTTTTCGGTGTGATGACCAATCCGCTCCTGCTTGCGGTTCCACTGTTCGTGTTGATGGGGCTGTTGCTAGAGAAGTCCAAACAAGCGGAAAAAATGCTGAAAAGCCTGACGGCCGCGCTTGGCGGCAATCAGTCCGCGCTCGCCTTGGCGGTTGTTTTGGTCAGCGCGCTGATCGCGGCCTCGACGGGCATAATCGGTGCGACGATTGTCATGCTTGGAACGATCACGCTGCCCGCGTTGTTGAAGGCAGGGATCAACAAGCATATGAGTAGCGGCCTGATTTGCGCCAGCGGTACGCTTGGTCAGATCATCCCGCCGTCAATCGTTTTGATTTTGCTCGGAGATCAGATCTCCAACGCCTATTTCGAAGCGCAACAGGAAGCCGGTAATTTTGCGCCTGACCCGGTCACCGTTGGTGATCTCTTTGCAGGTGCCCTGTTGCCGGGTCTTCTGCTGGTGGCGCTTTACTCCGGCTACGTGTTTTTCAATCTGCGCGGCAAAGCGTCGGAGACCAAAGAGACTGCAGGTTCACCGAAATCCTCGCTTTCGGAGCTTTTGAAGAACATCGCGCCGACACTCGGTCTCATCATTGCTGTGCTGGGCAGCATTCTGATCGGGGTTGCAACACCTACGGAGGCGGCTGGCGTTGGCGTTGCCGGTGCACTGGTGATTGCTGCGGCCGGGCAGGGGGCTCGCGCATTTTGGACGGCATGTGCCTGTGCGGCTCTCGCAGTTTTACTCCTGATCCTTCGGCAAAGCGGACTGTTCGGTCTTGAGTTCGCCGGCGGCAAGATCGCCTGGACGCTGCCGACACTGACCGCAGTTGGGGCGGTTGTTGTGCTCGGCGCGCTGCTTGCCGCGGTCGTGATGGCTTTGCCGCGCCGCGATGTCTTGGGTTCCGCCCTCAGCGAGACAGTCATCATCACCGGAATGATCTTCGGCATTGTGATTGCCGCAAGTATCCTCTCCCTGGTGTTCCGCGGCTTCAACGGCGACGAACATGTCTCCGAGTTGTTGCAATCTCTGCCGGGCGGTGCCTATGGCATGCTGCTCCTCACGATGCTCGTGATCTTCCTGCTCGGTTTCATACTGGAATTCGTCGAGATTATTTTCATCGTCGTGCCGATCGTTGGGCCAATCATCCTCCAGACGGACATCAGTCCGGTCTGGTTTGCCGTTCTGATCGCACTCAACTTGCAAACATCGTTCTTGACGCCGCCCTTTGGCTTTGCCTTGTTCTATTTCAGATCGGTTGCACCCGACACGATCCGGACCCGGGACATCTATGTTTCGGTCCTTCCGTTTGTCGGCTTGCAGTTGTTTGCATTGGCCTTGGTGGCCGCTGTTCCGGCTCTGGCAACATGGCTGCCGGACGTCTTGTTTAAATAGAAATCATCTGAGGGAGACTTTCCATGAAAAGACGTGATTTCCTAAAGGCTGGGGCCGTTGCAGCACCCGCCACAATGCTTGCCGCACCATCGATCGCGCAGGGCAAGATCGAGTGGAAAATGCCGACGTCGTTTCCGGCAAAGGCGCCGGGCGTTGGTACAAATGCCACGACGTTCGCCGCCCGCGTCAACGCTATGTCCGACGGTCAGTTGACGCTGAAAGTCTTCTCCGGCGGCGAACTGGTACCGCCCTTTGGCGTCGAAGACGCCGTGGAGCAGGGTACGGCCGAGATCGGCCATTCCACGCCGTATTATGCGGCTTCCAAGAACTCGGCCCTTCACTTCTTTTCCGCCGTGCCGTTTGGCATGACGGCGGTTGAAACGACAGCCTGGCTTCAGTACGGCGGCGGCCAGCAGCTTTGGGACGAGATCTACGCCGAGCGTGGCCTCAAGCCTTTCTACTCCGGCAGCTCCGGTGTCCAGGCAGCTGGCTGGTTTAAGAACCCGGTCAACAGCCTTGAGGATCTTGCCGGTCTGAACATGCGGATTGCAGGTCTTGGCGGCGAAGCCATGCGCAAGATCGGCGTCAATGCGGTTCTCCTGCCGCCTCCGGAAATCTTCCCGTCCTTCCAGTCCGGCGCAATTGATGCAGCAGAGTGGGTTGGCCCGTTGCTCGATCAGGCATTCGGTCTGCAAAAGGTTGCCAAATACTGCTATGTCCCGGCCTTCCACGAGCCGTCCGCGGCGCTTGAAATTGTCGTCAACAAGGATGCCTTTGACAGTCTCCCGGCACATCTTCAGGCCGTAATTGAGAATGCCGCCGCCGCGGCGTCTGTCGAGACGACCGCGCAGTTTGACTATTATAATGCGCTGTCCCTGAAGAGCCTCCAGGAAGATGGCGTTACCTTTGGCGCGTTTCCTGATGATGTGATTGCGGCGCTCAAGACGGCTGTCGCAGAGGTCATGACCGAAAACGCGGAGGCGAACCCCCGCTTTGCGGAAGTTCAAAAGAGCTACAACACGTTCCTCGATCTCGCCAAGGACTATGCCACCTTGGTCAAGGAATCGACCTTCACGCAGCGCGTCTAAAGCTTAAAGGCCGGGAGCGATCCCGGCCTTTTTTTGAAAACGGGGCACAGACAAAGCTAAGGCTGCGACCTGCTTTCCCGAAGTACGATGAAGATTCCGCTGGCGATGATGGTCGCCGCCCCGACATAGGTCCAGGTATCCGGGATCTCCCGCCAGAACATCCACCCAAGCAGCGTTGCCCATAACAGAGACGTGTACTCAAACGGCGCGATCGTGGACGCGGGGGCAACGCGAAAGGCTTGGGTGAGCATCGTCACACCCGCCGTTCCGAATGCTGCAATGCCGAGAAACAAAAGCGCATCTTCTGCCCGCGGCGGCACCCATAGGAACGGCATTGTCAACGCACTGATCAGCCCACCGGAGCCAACCAGATAGAGCATCAATGTCCAGACGCTTTCGCGCTCATCGACCAGCCGTGCGCTCAGCATCAAGACAGCATAGAGGAAAGCCGTTGCAAGCGGCAGAAGCAGGGCTGGCTGAAAAGCGCTTGCACCTGGCCGGACGACGACCAAGACACCGATAAACCCTACCATCACGGCGGACCAACGGCGCCAGCCGACTTGCTCGTTCAAAAATAAGGCCGAAATCGCCGTGATGAAAATGGGCGCGATGAACACGAGGGTCGTCGCTTCGGCCAGACCCAGATACCGGAAGCTGGTAAAAAACGTCATGGCCGCCAGCACCCAGACACCGCCGCGGACCAGATGAGCGATCGGTTTGTGCGACTTGAGCGCGGATGGCCCCGCCAGCTTCCATATCAAGGCCACAACAATCGGCAGAGCGATCAGGTTCCTCAGGAAGAGGATTTGCAAGACGGGGTAATTGGCGGACAAGGCCTTGGCAATCGCGTCGCTGATGCAAAGACAAATGACCCCGGCACATATCAGGATGATTCCGGCCCGGGCATTTGACCGTGGTTTATAGGCTGCCGAACTCATGAAATACTCCGAAAAAGAGCGCCAATAAATCACTGAAGCTTGTCAACGGCAAGCCGAATGTAGCAGACGGCCTGATATGTTCTGATGGATCAAAAATCTGTAAGTTATTGAAAAAATACATACCTATCATCGAGTGGCATTGTGTCAGCTGAAGGGGGCAATCATCCCAACGCTCAAGGGTGAACGAACCGGCGGAACGGGCGCCGGACTTGATCCCAATTCGCAGAAAACATCCGCAGAAATCGCTATTTTGCGTTCCAGGCGGCCAAGTGATAAGGAGGCGCCATGACAACCCGTGATCGCCTTTACACCGCCCATCAGCCGCGCTTCGCAGTCGCACCAATGATGGAGTGGACGATTATCGGAATAAATCATTAAAAAACAATATGTTGTAAGTTGTGGTGTAGCGTTTTGGTGTAGTGCCTTGTCGATGCATGCAGTACCAAGAGAGTGACTATTGCATTCGAACGGTGCTTTAAAATGGGGTCAAGGCTCAACAACGGCGGCCAACTGAAAGTTACACACAGAGGCTTTGATAGGGTGGGCGCTGTGAGAATGGTTTAGTTTAGGGCGTGAGAAAAATGTAAGTCATCGGGAGCTTACGAGTCTAACACTTGGCAATGATCAACGCGGCTATATAGTGCTAAGCAATAATCAATAAACCGATTCTCAATGGGTTCAAAAAGGAGGGCGTTGATCGCATTTTCAGCGCTTTATGGTCGTGAATAGCCTTGCTTTATCCAAACAAGATAGCCCCGCATTGGCGCCGATCTCTCCAATAAGAGAGCTCGGATCATATGAAGCTCTATTTCTTGAGAACGGCGCGACGTTTAAGAGACTTGCAGAGAAGTTTGCATCCGATCCAGATGCTTTACCTTCTGATTTTGTGAATCCTACTGATGCGTACAAAGCAGCGGACCGTGTGATCGAACGGCTCCAGGAACTCGGAGTTAGAAACTTTGGTGTCAGGATAAACAAGGCTGGAGATTATCCCGACAAGTTGCGGCACGCTAAATATCCAGTCGAATTATTATATTATCAGGGTGCTTGGGAGCTTACAGAGCTTCCGAGTGTCGCGGTCGTTGGTAGTCGAAAACCCAGCGAAAAAGGCATCATTCGTGCCGACAGGCTTGCTAGAGAATTGGTATCGAATGACTTTGTAGTGGTGTCTGGATTAGCTTCAGGTATTGATTCAGCTGCACACAAAGCAGCGATTGCAGCGGGTGGCTTTACGATCGGTGTTATCGGTACACCGATTGGCTCTTACTATCCGAAAGAGAACCGAGAAATGCAGGATCTGATTGCCAGGGAGCATTTGCTGATTTCGCAAGTTCCTGTGCTGCGTTACGACGTCCAACCATTTCAGCAAAAGAGGCACTATTTCCCAGAAAGAAACGCGACAATGAGCGCTCTTACTCAAGGGACGATCATAGTTGAAGCCGGGGAAACATCTGGGACACTAACGCAAGCTAGAGCAGCATTATTTCAGGGACGGAAATTATTCATTCTAGATAATTGCTTCAAGAACCCGAAGATTACATGGCCAGCCAGATTTGAGAAAATGGGTGCTATTCGTGTAAAAGAAACAAAAGATATCCTTCAGGCGCTCTCATAAATGAGACTATCTCAAATTGATGCATCTAATATAGATGACCATTACTACTTAAATTGCGATGATGAGTGCTATTATTTTTTTGAATATACATCACGTCGAGATTTTAGTTTTTCTAGGGCGAATAGTATTATTTCAAATTTGAAAAAGAAGCCTAGCAATAGTGGTCGCGGGGACTACAAGTATAAAATCCAAGCGATCAATGAAGTAACACAAATGTTTTGCGGTGCGTTGAATCAGAACTGGCTCGCCGGCGCTACGCTCGTCCCAGTACCAGGATCAAAGGCCGATGGTCATCCTGACTATGACGATAGGATTGGGCAGATCTGTCGAGGACTGGGTGAAAACCTCGATGTTCGGGATCTAGTAATCCAGAGCGAGTCTACAACAGCGTCTCACGAGGCACCCAACGGGGAAAGGGTTACCATTGAGGAGCTTGAACGGATCTATCGAATAGACGAAACCTTGGCTCAGCCTGAACCTAGCACAATAGCGATATTTGATGACGTACTTACCGCAGGTACTCATTATTCCGCGATGAAGAGTACTCTGTTGAGACGGTTCCCAAACGTAAACATAAAGGGTTTTTTTGTAGCTAGACGGGTTTTTCCCGACGAAAGTTCAGTGGAATTTTTGTAATCACATAACACTCGACTGCTTATCTTTAATTGCATAATTTTGCAGACATTAATTTTGATTGTGTTTTGGGGGTGATTGTGCCGCTGCAGGTTTATCCGATGGTTCAGTACTTGACTGCAAACGTCGATGAAATGAGACAACAAGACTACACTTCGATTCAAATTGCCAAAGCGGTGAAGGGCAGAGATCCTGGAGGACGTGAAGCAGCCTTAAATTTTCGCGGCAACAGATACGTGTTTGGCCCAGGTAATCCTAATGGTGCGGTCGATCTCTGGGCAATTTGGTGCGCAACAGAAATACAAAAACTGCTGGTGGATGATAGTAGCCAATTTGTCCTTGTTCCAGTACCAAACTCTAGTGCAACGACTGAGAATGCAGATAGCTTTCGCACCCTTGAGTTGGCAAATATGGTTGCAGATTTGTCTGGAGCAAATGTGTCCGCACACGATGAGCTTCGGTGGACCGAAGAAATGACGCCTGCAAGTCAAGGCGGGACTAGAGACCCATATATTTTGTTCCCAAAGCTCGATTTTTCAGTCAAAGGTAGCCCTCAAGCACAGCGGATATTAATCGATGATATCCTGACATCTGGTGGGCGGCCGAAGGTATGCAAAGCAAAACTTGTGCAGGAAAACATACCAGTTCATTCAGCTTATGTTTGTGGTCGTACGGTGCGCACTCAACTGGAAAACCCATACAAACCTGGTGGTGAAACACTAGAAGATTATGATCCAGAAGATCCTTTTGGGTTCGGCGTAGTAGAATTGTAGTGAAAACACTTTTCCATTTGTCAGCAAAGCCTTTGGATATGTTAGCTGCAATACTTTTTGGCCCAATACCAATTTTGATATTTGTCGCCATGTTGCCTAAAGTGGCTGTACCTCATCAGTCCCTGCCAACCCCTATGGCCTGTCACGCTGGCAATTTGGGGTATGGTCCAACCTAGCTCTGCTAGCCATGATGCGCTCTCATGTCGGAGATCATGAAACCTGAGGTCTGCAATATCCAGTATTTTGCAAGCTCGAGTGAATCTCGCGCTTATAGTCCTACTGTTATATGGAAAGAATAAGGGGCCTCTGTTTGGCGATTTCTTCAATAAGCCTAGTGCTCGGTTAGGCAAATTGCACCAAACATTGTTGCCCTTTTTTCGCGCTGGATCCTTCATATCCCTTACTAGGATTCTGTCTTTGTCGAAGTCGAGGCGGCGCAGCAGAGTTATCTCATTCTGGCGGCGAGCCGAAAATATTGCGAATAACACGATCCTTGGCATATCCGCTGAATCTGGGTACCGTCGCATCGTTTCGTCAAAATATCTAGCTCGTTAAGTGTCGGCCTTCTTGAGCGAGGGGAGTCTTTACATATTATCTTTAATCTTCGCGCAGCGGTGGTGGCCTCTCGTAGCTCTCTAATATCTAACGGAATATTCAGTGCCGGTTTTGCTACGGAAAACACCGAAGCTAGACCTGAAGCATAGGTGGCCACTGTTTGCGGTTGACATCTTTCGCCTAGAGATCTGAAAAGGCTCAACAATCTGGGTGAAGAAATATCTTTGCATTTTTCATTGGATATTGCATTAGCCTGCAGTGTTCTTAGAACTTGAAGTTGGCTGCGCCCAATATCCTGCTCCGTGATTTCGAGATACTTCCCAATTGCGGTGCCTAGTGTAATGTCTTCGTCTCTGGAGTAATTGAAAGACCGGGACTTTACTTCCTTCTCCCTTTGGGTCAGCCAATCTGATGCTGTCTGAAATTGATCAAAAGTTTTTGACTCTCGATAGACGATCGATCCATCTCGCTTTATAAGCAGTTGCGCTGAGTAGCGTACGCGACCGTCGCTGAGAAATCTCTTCACAATAGTTCCCATTGAGGTCTCCGGTACGACTGCTGAACCTGCGGTACGACTTTGTCGTACTTCCATGAAAAACTCTAAAGAAACGTACTTCAACTACCAGTCTTGCTATGCACCGTGACCTTTATAAGTCTCTGAAAACAAAAGATAAAAGCTCAAAAGAAGTGTATTTTCCAAATACGCTATTTGCGGTTGCGCCGATGATGGAGTGGACTGACCGCCATTGCCGCGCATTCCATCGGCATTTGTCGGCGCATGCGTTGCTGTACACCGAGATGGTCACGACCGGCGCGGTGATTCATGGTGACCGGGAGCATATTTTGGGGTTTTCCGATCTGGAGCATCCGGTGGCGTGCCAGCTTGGCGGGTCTGATCCGCAGGCAATGGCAGAAGCGGCAAAGATCGTGGAAGACTTCGGCTATGACGAGGTCAACATCAATGTCGGATGTCCGTCCGACCGGGTTCAGTCCGGGCGGTTCGGCGCGTGCTTGATGGAAGAGCCACAGCTTGTTGCGGATTGTGTTTCAGCGATGAAAGCTGCAGTCACAATTCCGGTAACCGTCAAATGCCGGATTGGCGTTGACGATCAGGATCCGGAACCCGCGCTGGATGCCGTTGCCGATCTGACCTTCGCGGCCGGATCCGACGCGCTTTGGGTTCATGCACGGAAGGCCTGGCTTCGAGGCTTGAGCCCGAAGGAAAACCGTGATGTTCCGCCGCTCGATTACGATCGGGTGGTGCGCTTGAAACAGCGTCTTCCAGAAAAATTCATCGGGCTGAATGGCGGACTTGATACTCTTGACCAGGGAGAGCCCTACCTCAAGACGCTGGATGGCTTGATGTATGGCCGGGCCGCGTATCACTCACCGGAAATCCTGGGTGAAGTCGATGCCCGCCTTTACGGTGCTAAAACCGAGGCAGTCTCGCCTTGGGATGCGGTGCGCGGGCACATGACCTATCTGGAAGATCAGCTGTCCAAAGGCGTGAAACTGGCGCACATGACCCGGCATATGCTTGGATTGTTTCATGGCCGGCCGGGTGCCCGCTCCTGGCGACGCATCCTGACCGTAGAAGCCATCAAACCGGGCGCAGGGCTGGAAGTTGTTGAAAAGGCACTCGACGCCGTTAGTCCTGCGAATTTCGAAGTGGATGCCGCCGAGTAGTCTTTTGCTGTGTTTCTAAGGGGTCATGATCAGCCGGTCGCCCTCGATGCGCCAGCTTCTGAGACGGTCGAGCGCCGTCATGCCGAGCAGGCTCTGACCGAGCGAGCCATCCCGCGCCACAAACGCGCGGACATTGCGCAAGGTGTGATCCCCGATCGTTAAATTGTCGATCCGGATCGGGGCCACGAGAGTTCGCCCGTTCGCCGTTGCCACCGGTACGGTGAACGACAGGTCGCGTTCCGGAATACCGGCTCTGGCAGCATCTTGATAGGTGAGGACAACGGCGCTCGCGCCTGTGTCGAGAAGAAAGCTTGTTTTCCTGCCATTGGCGCGGCCGTCGACCACGAAATGCCCGCCAGCATCCCGCACGATCAGGATTGAGCCGTCTGCCTGGGTGACCGCCATACCCGGCGCCAAAGAGCCAAGGACCCGGTAACCTGCTTGCACCAGATCAGTCCGGTAGGTGTAGCCGACCACCAGCAATGCACATAAACCACCCCAGAAGAGCGTTCCTTGAATGATGTCACGCACTTTTGGTTGTCCAAAGATGAAGCTTGCCAGGAAGACAAAAGCAAGTGCCGAGAGAGCGACGACCCGCGGTCCGGTGTCGTCGAAATTGAGGTTTTCCGGGTCTGTCGGATCGCCAAAGAAGAAATAGAAGACAGCGGCTGCCATCACCGTGATCAGGATGACGAGTGCAAAACCCCGGTACTGTCCGCGCCCGCTCACGTGAGCACCGCTTCTCCGGCAGAAAAACGCAGGCGCCGGGTGTCCAAGCTGTCCATGATCGCTTGCCGCCGGGTGTCGTCATAGCTGCTCCAGGACGCGATTTCATCAAGCGTGCGGAAACATCCGGTGCATAGGCGGCTGACCTGGTCGATCTGACAGATTTTGATGCAAGGTGATTTCATGTTTCCCATATGGCGTTTGAAGCTGGTGCTGCCAATGCTTCTTTCAAGAATTTCACAATTCTCAGCTCTTAGAATCCGCCTGTCGCCAGTGTAAACGGCGCGGCTATGATTTTGATCGGAAGCGTGACAGCGGCCTGTGTGGTGTTGCCGACAAAACTGCCAAGATCATCGCCTAGGGTTTTAGGGCCGGCAACGCTGTTTTGGTCGGTCAAGCCACTTTTTAGCAACGCATCCCTTAGGCCTGGAGAGTACTCGGCCAAGGCCGCAAACTTGCTGTGGCTGGAGGTTTCACCTGCGTCGAGTTCGGTCACGTCAAAAACGATCGCGCCGAGCTCTGCCAGTTCCTTGTCATCTGAGTAGGCGCCGACCCGCTCAACCCCGCCCGCTATAGCCCGGGACAGGCGAAGGGCCTTATCGTCTCTGGACACGACGATGATGTAGGGTTTCGGCGGCTTCCCGAGTTTTCGAAGGCTGGATTTGAAGAGATCAATATCAATGTCCGGAGCCGCCAGAACAACGCTGCCAATTTTTCTGTCGAACTGGCGGCGTTCCGCTAGAGGCATTTGGCGTGCGGTTTCCAGCAGCAAATAATTGCCCATCGAGTGTGCAAGAATCGAAATGCTGTCCGCTTTACTTTTCGCAAGCAGACGGAAGGTTTGCTCCAGGCTGTCGCGTGCGATCGAGGCGCTGTTCAGATCGTAGACGTAACCCTGGAGCTGTCCGCGGGAAGCCCAAGTGAACAGAACCGGGACAACCGGAGCCTGGGAATCATGGACGAATTGCGTGAATCGGTAGAGGCCTTCAGCAAACAACGTGTTGTAGCCGTGAATAAACAGCATCACGTCCCGTTTGCCCTTGGGTAGCTCAGAGAGCTGCTGGTTCAGTTGCCTCAAGAATGCTTTTTCATTGTCGATGTAACCCGCCTTGCGGGCCACGAAGTCCGTTTTGGGGTTTCCGGGAAGTTCGCGCGGCCATTCGACCGCACCGGCCTTATGGGAAGGTGGTACGGAGATCGTCGCTTCCGCATAGTTGATCGTTGGCGAGCGTTCACCGTTGAAAAAAGTATTTGGAGTTGGGTCTTTTTCGCGCGTGGTTACGATGAGGATGTCGTGATCCTGCGCACCAGCAGCGGGCTCTGTGTTGATTGCAAGAGCGCCTGTCGTTGGACGGCTGCCGCAGGCGCTGACCAAAAGTCCGACAAGCAGCGCCGAAATGACAAGCCTGGCCGACGCGGGAACTGAAATACTCAACATCAACGGCCACGCCTCTTGCTCGGTTCGGATTACCGGCTAGTTACACGGCCACCATAAGCACTCCGGTCAAGAATCCAAGTCCGCTGATCTGCTGAATTGCCCCTAGGACATCTCCGGTTGATCCATTGATCTTGGACAGTGCCACCTGCGCCACACTCATAGATGCAGACACGGCGATCACAATGCCAACTGCGATGGTCTGCAACGGCAGAGCAAGAAGGGCGGGGAGCAAAACTACCAGCATAACCAGAACACACTGGCGCAGGGCGGCGTCAGATGGTTTGCCGAACCGGGCGCCTAGTCCATCGGGCCGGGCCAGCGGCAATCGGTGCCATTGCCAAACCATCAGGAACCGGCTGAAGGCTTCTACAGTCACAATGAGCAAGGCCGTGTCCGCTGCTCCGAACCGGTCCAGCAAGGCTGCAATCAAAGCAACTTTCAGACCAATGGCAAAGACAAGTGCGATTGCGCCAAATGCCCCGATCCGGCTGTCTTTCATAATGTCCAGTCGCCTGGAGATCGTGGCCCCTCCGAAAAAACCGTCTGCCACATCGCTCAAGCCGTCTTCGTGCAAGGCGCCTGTCACGATCGTGAGGACGCCTGCGGCCATCACAGCAACAACAAGTGAGGGGAGGCTGGTTGCTCCAAGCACCAGAAGCAAACCGGCAGCTGGAAGGGCCACAAATGCACCTGCGAGCGGAGCAGCTCTCGAGATCCGGCTAAAATCCGGAAGCGCTGCCGGATCATCGGCCGCGTTGAGCTTCTGAAGAGGCATACGCGAAAAGAATCGGACGCAGGCCGCCATGTCAGCGAACAGGACCGCTAGATATGATACCGTCATGGTTGATTGGTCCCAAGAAAACTCAGGCTTTGTTTCGGATGCAGTTTCAGTGTTTTGGTCGTTTTCAGACGGCATCCTGTTCGGTCCGGAGCTTGAGTTTTATCAAGGGGCGGTTATAGAACGGCCTCTTGAAGAGACCAAGAGGCGGCCTAACTTTCCGCCCACCAATTGGAACTGTGAGCACCATGTCCCTGTCCGAAACCGCGCTGCCCTTTGACGATATTCGCAACCTGGTCAAGTCCATGCCTGGCCCGGATGAAGAGGCGCTTCAGAAGGTGAAGGCTCGGGATGCACAACTCACCAAGCCTGCCGGGTCTTTGGGCCGTCTGGAAGAGATCGCGGAATGGCTTGCTGCCTGGTCCGGGAAGGCCCCGCCGAAAATCACCCGGCCGATGGTCGGGATTTTTGCAACGGCACATGGCGTTGCGGACGAAGGCGTTTCAGCATTTCCAAGCGCCGTGAACCGGCAGATGGTCGAAAACTTTGCAGCTGGTGGGGCCGCCATCAACCAGATCTGCCGGGTCAATGACATCGGCCTGAAGGTGTTTGACCTTGCCGTTGATATGCCAACACCAAGCATCACTTCGGAAGATGCTCTGGATGAAGCCAACTGCGCAGCCACCATGGCTTACGGCATGGAAGCGCTGGCGGGCGGCATCGATCTGATCTGTCTAGGAGAAATGGGCATTGGCAACACGACCGTCGCAGCTGCTGTCCTTAATGGACTGTTTGGCGGATCGGCTGCCGACTGGATTGGCCGTGGCACCGGCGTGGACGATGAAGGTTTGGCGCGCAAACGTGCCGCAGTTGAAAAGGCAGTGAATCGGCTGAACGGCGAAAAAGACCCGCTGGAAGTCCTACGCAAGGTTGGCGGACGTGAAATCGCAGCCATGGCCGGATTGATCATCGCGGCGCGCCTTCAGCGTGTCCCGGTGGTGGTCGATGGTTTCGTTGCAACAGCGGCTGCAGCGGTGGTTTACGCGATGAATCCGGACGGGCTGGAACATTGCCTGTTTGCGCATGTCTCGGCCGAGCAAGCTCATGCCAAAGCGCTGTCACATATGGGCAAAGATGCCCTGTTCGACTTCGGCATGCGTCTGGGTGAAGGCAGCGGAGCCGCGTTGGCAGCCGGGATCATCAAGACCGCGGCCGAGGTACACTCTGGAATGGCAACGTTCGCTGATGCCGGCGTTTCAGAAAAGTCTGAGTGACGATACTTCTCTCTCAAAGCTACGCGCTGCGTGCGTTCTCAAGGTCGAAGTCGGTGCTTTCTGTGTCAGCCCAAATGACGTCCGGTGAATAGTTCATCACCCGGGCGCGGGGCAGGGACATGATTGCCTCGGTGCCGACACCCAGCTGGGATTTGATGACGAATTTTCCGTCATGCATTCCAACGAGCGCCTGGACGATTGACAGTCCGAGCCCAGTGCCGGGTTCCGCGCTCTTGATGGCGTGAGATCCTTGGCCAAAGGCCTCCAGCACTGTCGGAATTTCGTCCTCCGGAATGCCGGGGCCGGTGTCGGTGATGGAAACATACTGCCCATCGTCGCTGGTCCGGCCGACCTTGATATGCACTTCACCGCCCACCGGCGTAAATTTCACCGCGTTTGAAATCAGGTTGAGGACGACCTGACGCAAGGCGCGTTCATCGGCCCACACCCGGGGCATATCCGGTTCATGGGTGTGATGCAGCATGATGTTCTTGGCGTTTGCGCGCACCGTCATCATCGACCCGCACTCTTCCACGACTTCTTCCAGATAAAGCGATTCTTCCTGCAGCTCATGCCGGCCTGCTTCAATCCGCGACAGATCGAGGATTTCATTGATGAGATTCAACAAGTGTTGGCCCGAGCCGTGGATATCGGCGGAATAACTCTTGTAGGTGTCGTTCTTCATCGGACCGAGCACCTCATCCTTCATGATTTCGGAAAACCCGAGGATGGCATTGAGCGGTGTCCGGAGTTCGTGGCTCATCGTGGCCAGGAACCGTGACTTGGCAACGTTTGCAGCTTCAGCACGGCGGCGTGCTTCGTCCGACATGGCGTTGGCCGTTTCCAATTCAGCAATAAGATGATCCTTTTCCGCGCGGTACTCCAGCATGGTGTTGGCGTTCTTCAAAAGCTGGTTGCCGAGAATAAAGAAGAAGCCTTGTGCACCAATCGCCATCGCGGCCAGCGTGTAATGGATCGGGTCGATCTGTTGCAAAAAACTTGCCGTGACGATGAGCGTCATTGGCAAGGTGCTTGCCAACAGGCACCGTGGCAGGGTTGCCGATTGCATGGTGTTCATTGCAACGACAATCAGGAGCGTTGCAAAGTGAAAGATCACGAACCCGTCGCCCGCACTGTCAGATCGCGGCAGGAGAAAGAACACCGCCCAAGAGCATCCGTAGAGCAGGTCGCCGAGCGTGAATCGGCGGCGCCAATAGATCCTGGCCTTTTGGTCCGACGGTGCGCGCTCATAAGAGTGGCATGTGACGACCATCAAGAGATGCGTGCAAAGCGTGACAATGAGCCAGGCACCGAGAAAAAACGGGTTCAGCCAGATCACCGAGATGGCGGTGACGATAAGCACCAGAAGGGGAACCGCAAAAGCCGCGTTGATCCGTGTGTCGGCGAAGAGATGCTGGCGTTCCAGCTCAAAGGTAGAGTGTTGCCGGTCAGAGGTACCCAGGCGGCTGCGGACATCCCCGGCCGAACGGGCCATCTCGCGCCGGCGGCGCGCGCGATCCCGATCAATTGCCTGACTGTCGTCGTCTTTAGTTGACGCGGCGGTGTCCATTCGGCCTGCCCAAGGTGTTCAATTGGTTATTTCGATTATGCTTGTTTCCCTGTTTTGACTCACCATTCCTTAAGATCGTCCCTAGAATTGTGGTAAGCAAAGGGTTAACCGGATCGTTAAAATTAAGGCATTGATTGAATTGACGAAAATCGGAGAAATTGAAGTTCTTGCAAACGCTGTGCGCGACTGCCGCATTTGCGTCGAGAGTCCGGAAAAGGCGCCCTTGCCGCATGAGCCCCGGCCGGTTCTGCAAGCATCTTCGACGGCGCGGATTTGTGTTAGCGGCCAGGCACCTGGGACGCGCGTGCACAAGAGTGGCCGTCCCTTTACAGATCCGTCCGGTGACCGGCTACGATCCTGGATGGGGATTGGAAAGGATGTCTTTTATGACCCGGACCTGCTTGCAATCGTGCCGATGGGGTTCTGTTTCCCAGGGCTGGATGCCAAGGGCGGCGATCTGCCGCCAAGGCCGGAATGCAGGAAAGTCTGGCACGACCGTTTGTTTGCAGTCATGCCGCAAATCGAATTGATCCTGGTGATCGGACAATATGCGCAGGCCTACCATCTGGGCAACGCGCGCAAGGGCACTTTAACGGAGACCGTTGCTGCATGGGAGACCTACTTTCAAGAAAGTGGTCAGTCCGGCCGTCCGCTTGTGCTGCCGTTGCCTCATCCGTCCTGGCGCAACAATGCATGGCTGAAAAAGAACCCGTGGTTCGAAGCCGAGCTGCTGCCGGTCCTTCAAAAAGAAATCGCCCGGCTGTTGGGCCGGGCGTAAGGTGAGGGGCGGCACATATATGGATGCCATGCCAACCCCAGGGGAAAAGCTTAGTTCGTTGCCGTTTTCAAGCTTGAGATCGGCAGATCTTTTTGCTGGCTCCAACCAACCATGCTGTCGTCATAAACGGCGACATTCTTGTTGCCAAGCAGCTCGCTCAAAACGAACCAGTTTGTTGCGGCCCAGTGGCCTGTGTTGCAGTAAGACACGACCGGTGTGGCAGAGCCGGACACGGCATCTGTTGCCAGCGAAGCCAAAGCTTCCCGTGATTTCAACTGGTTGCTTTCAGTGTCGTAGAATTTGGCCTGGTCGAAGTGGGTTGCTCCCGGCAGATGACCGAAGCGAGTAGCATCCTTGTGCTTCTCAGCGCCTTCAAACTGTGCCAACGGCCGACCGTCGAGCAGAATGGCATCCCCACCAACAAGAGACGCTACATCGTCGGTGGAGACCAGTAGCTCAGGACGTGGCTCAGCAATGAACATGTCACCCTCTGGCACGACTTCTCCACTTTCCAGTGGTTTACCGGCATTCACCCAAGCGTTGTGGCCACCATTCAAAATGGCGACTTTATCGTGACCGAGATATTTGAATGTCCAATAGATCCGGGTCGCAGCCCCAAAATCGAGGTGGGATGTGCCCGCAGGAACCAAAACAACGGTCCGATCTTCATGAACGCCGAGTTCAGATAGCGAAGCCTCCAGCTTTTCAATCGACGGCAGGACGCCGGTTACATCTCCGCGCGAGGTGCGCCAGAACCCTGGATATTCGCTCCATACAGCGCCTGGAATATGACCCTTCAGGTAATCGTCTTTACCAGACTTGGCGAGGGGGGAGCGAATGTCGAGGACAAGCAGGTTGTCATTGTCCTGATTGGCCTCAAGCCATTCGACGCTGACCAAAGGCGAGGCCTCTAGCGCCTGCGCAGCGCCGGTCAGGCTTGTGACCTGGAACAGGATAGCACATGCGGCGGCCACAATCGCTTTCATGCCAAGGTGCAAATGTGTCATGCTGATCGCCTTCCGAAATTCGAATAAATTTCTATTCGGTCGTGGAAATTGCACTGAGAGGGTGCTGTATCAAGCGAATTCAGCAGCTTTATTGGAAGAAAAATCTCAATTTCTCTTGCCTTCCCCCCATATAGAACGGTATTGCGGGAACCGGACCCGGCAGGCAAAAAGAATCCTGTCGTTTTAGGGCGTCCCAAAGCTTGGTGACGCAGCGTTTTCTCAGGCAAAACCATGATCGACCGCATAGACCGCCGTATTCTCTCCATCCTTCAGGAAGACTGCACCGTGCCCGTTGCCGAAATCGGCCGCCGGGTCGGGTTGTCGACCACTCCGTGCTGGCGCCGCATCCAGAAGATGGAGGAAGATGGTGTGATCACGGGCCGGGTGGCGTTGCTTGATCCGGCCAAAGTGAATGCAAAGGTAACGGCATTCGTTGCAATCACCACGAGCCAGCACTCTGAAGACTGGCTGAAGAAATTTGCCGACGTCATTCAGGAGTTTCCCGAAGTGGTTGAGTTTTACCGTATGGCAGGGCAGGTGGATTATCTCCTGCGCGTTGCGGTGCCTGACATCGAAGCTTACGACTCGTTTTACAAACGCTTGATCGCCAAGATCGATATCTCGGACGTTTCGACCACCTTCGCGATGGAGCAGATCAAGAACACGACCGCTCTTCCATTGGCCTATGTGGCAACCGAAAAGCCGAAAGCTGACAAGGATGTGTGAGTAAGTAGGTTGTACGGGAAAAGTTTTCTACATTTTTTACGTAAATTCCTTAAAAATGCAACTTTTACGATTATTTAATTTTCACACACTATTTTATATGCAGTATATGGAGTTTTTTACGTAATTTTCGTGTGCTGTGAAATTTTGATGAGAAATTATCGTCTTTTTTCTAATCAAACGCGGTTTAATTTTCTTCCAGTGTTTGAATCAAGTAAATTGATATCCATGTATGGGGGTCAATTTTTGTTTTTTTTAATGTTATGATGAGCGTAATTGTACTCGTTGCTTTTTTTGGGAAATTGGAAACGCTTTTTGATTTTGAAAGCAGTGTATTGCAAATAAACTCAGAAGACTTCGCAGCTTTTGTTCGAGCTGGTCAACTGGCATCGAGTGGGCTGGCGAGCCAAGTGTATGATCCGGAGTTCTTTGCTCAGGTGTTTTCGAATAGCAATCGCGAGTTGCTCTTCCTGAATCCGCCGCACGCTCTGCTGCTCTTTGAGGCTTTTGCCGCGTTGCCTTATCCCTTGGCTCGTGGAATAGGGCTGTCGATCAACGTCGCGGCCATATTTGGCCTTGTATACATTATCCGGCCAAATTTAGGACCGTTCCCCTATGTGTTCGCGGTGTTCTCTTGCGGAACATTTCAGGCACTAAGTATATTGCAAATCTCACCCTTGATTGCGTTTTTACTCGTATTTTCTTTGATCCGTAGCAAAACGCACCCCTTTTTGACAGGCGCAGCTCTCGCAGTTCTTTCAATCAAGCCCCAATATGGATTGCTTATTCCAGTCTATTTGATTGCGATGCGTGATTGGAGAGCATTTTTTGCGGCCGTGGTTGCTTGCTCTGGGGTGTTGCTTTTGTCTGTCGCCATCTATGGATCTGAAACATGGGCAGCTTTTTACCTGTCGTTTTCCGGCGGTGCGCATATGCAACAGTTAAACGCAGTTTTTCCCTTGATCGTTACTGTTGGTCACTCACTTGGGAAATTGGGTGCGGATGAATCGATGCGGATGATGGGGCAGGCAGCAGTGTTGGCCGTGTGCGCTTGCAGCGTTTGGCATGTCTGCCGGCGATGGCCCCGGGAGCAAGCCCAAACACTAACTCTCATTCTGATCTGTTTATCTGCTCCGTCATTCCTTTATTACGATTGGCTCGTCTTGTCGGCCGTATTTCTTCTTTTCCTAAAATGTTGTCCGAGATGGTCGCGAACACTGCAAATATCAGCCGGACTGTTGTTGTTGGCACCTTGGGTTCAGTATCTTTTTTCGGTCAACCCGTTCTTGGAAAACCTCTTTTCTGCAGCAGTGCCTTTTTGGTTTGCCGTTTTATGCGGCTTATTGTTGCGTGAAATTCGCAATCCTGTGGTCAACCAATCATATGGAACGCAACCAGTTTCCAGTGCACCGGTAGCCGTATGAGAGGTTAAGCCTTTGACTAATCTGACAAAGGATGCCGGGCGCGGAAGCGGGCGATTTCCGCACCTGAGACCGGTTTGCCGGTGAAAATCTCCGCGTAGTGGGGCATGCGTGCCAGGCGTGGCTCGAGCGGTTCGGACGGCCCGTCCTCCTTCATTGAAATGTAGCCGATCTGGGTCTGATAAACGGTGTTTGCGCGCACATTTGCGTATTGCGGCGCATCGCCGAACCGCAAAAACAACGCTTCCAAAGCGTCGACACGCACCTGATCGGCCTCGTTCAGCAGTCTCGCCAAAAGCGGGTCGGTGTGCGCCCAGTTGCGGACGGCAAACTCCAGGCGGGAATCGAACAGCTCCGGCATGAGCCACAGATCGAAGATGTTTAGCATCGCTTCTGTGATGGACTCAGCGTAGGCCTCGGTTCGTTGAACGAGATTACCGGTGTTCTTGGTTTGCCAAAGCGTGATCAGTGCGTCCAGAAGATCCTGTCGGTTGGAAAAATGGCCATAAAAACTGGTACGCGACAGGCCGAGCCGGTCAGCAAGGGGCATCACCTTCACAGCGTCAATACCGCCATCCAAAAGCGCTTCATAGGCCGCCTGGACCCAAACGTCACGGGAGCCGCGCCATCCCGATGTTTTGCTGATTATATCTGAGCTCATTCTGATCCGTTATCAGCGCAAATCCCCAGAAACAAGCAAAATTGACACCTATGTTTTCAAATCCGACATAAATGTCGTTTTTGCGGCTTTTCAAAGAAGCCTATGGGGTCTTAACTAAAGGCACTCCGCGATCGTCGCGGGCATGCGCACAAGAGGGAGAGGCATGTCGAGAGATCCGTTGCTGCAGCCGTATCAGCTGAAACATCTGACATTGAAAAACCGGATCATGATCACCTCTCATGAACCCGCTTATCCTGAAGACGGGATGCCGAAGGATCGGTATCGGGCCTATCACGAAACACGGGCCAAGGCTGGCGTTGCCCTGACCATGACGGCCGGATCTGCTGCTGTGTCGCGCAACTCTCCACCGGTCTTTAACAATATTCTTGCTTACAAGGACGAGGTGGTGCCCTGGGTTAAGCGGCTGACCGATGCCTGTCATGATCATGGCTGTGCGGTGATGATCCAGCTGACCCATCTTGGCCGGCGGACCCATTGGAACAAGGGGGACTGGCTGCCGGCCGTCTCGTCAAGCCATGAGCGGGAAGCGGCCCACCGGGCCTTTCCGAAACAGGTCGAAGATTGGGACATTGCCCGGATTGTTCAAGATTATGCCGATGCTGCAGAGCGGATGAAAGAAGGCGGCATGGATGGCATTGAGCTGCAGGCCTATGGCCATCTGATGGATCAGTTCTGGTCCCCGGTCACCAACACACTCGACGGCCCTTATGGCGGGTCTCTTGAGAACCGCATGCGGTTTTCGATGGAGGTGATCGATGCGGTGCGAGACCGGGTTGGCGACGATTTTGTTGTCGGTATCCGGTTCACCGCAGACGAAGACTTAGAGGGGGGGATCAGCGAAGCCGAGGGGCTGGAGATCGCCCGGCGCTTGAAGGCAACGGAAAAGATCGACTTCCTGAATGTGATCCGCGGGCATATCGACACCGACCCGGGCCTGACAGACGTTATTCCGGTTCAAGGCATGCGCAACGCGCCGCATCTTGATTTTGCCGGGCGGATTAAAAAAGAAATCGGACTACCGACTTTTCACGCAGCGAAAATCCCGGATGTGGCCACCGCACGGCACGCCATCACGGAAGGTCTTCTTGATATGGTGGGCATGACCCGCGCCCATATGGCGGATCCTCAGGTCGTGAAGAAGATTGCGGAAAAGCGCGAGGACGATATCCGTCCTTGCGTCGGGGCAACCTATTGTCTGGACCGGATCTACCAGGCGGGTGACGCGCTGTGTATCCACAATGCGGCGACAGGACGTGAATTGACCATGCCGCATGAGATCCCGCCGGCAAATGAGAAAAAGAAGATTGTTGTTGTCGGAGCAGGGCCTGCCGGATTGGAAGCGGCGCGTGTTGCGAGTGAACGTGGTCACGACGTAACGGTTTTTGAAGCAGCGCCCGATGCTGGCGGTCAAATCAGGTTGACGGCGCAGTCCGAGCGGCGCCGGGAGATGATCTCCATCATCGATTGGCGTTTGCAGCAGTGTTCCAATCACGGGGTCACATTTCACTTCAATAGATTTGCAGAAAGCTCTGATATTGAATCTGAAAACCCGGACACAGTCATCATTGCAACGGGAGGTTTGCCGCACACTGATGTGCTTGGTGAAGGCAATGATCTTGTGGTGTCGGCCTGGGATATCATTGCGGGTGACGCCAAACCGGGCAAGCGTGTGCTGGTCTATGACGATGCCGGCGATCATCCAGCCTTGCAGGCAGCCGAGATGATTGCCGCATCAGGGGCACATGTAGAAATCATGACCCCGGACCGGTCTTTTGCGCCCGATGTCATGGCGATGAACTTGGTGCCTTACATGCGTGCGCTTCAGCACAAGGATGTACGCTTTACGGTCACTTACCGCCTGAAAAGCGTACGCCGGTCCGGCAACCAATTGGCAGCTGTGATTGGAACGGACTACTCGGCTCACACCGAGGAGCGAGAGTTTGATCAGATTGTCGTCAATCACGGCACTGTTCCGATGGATGAGCTCTATTTTGAGTTGAAACCGAAATCGACCAACCTGGGCGCGGTTGATCAGGACGCATTGATTTTCGGCCGGTCTCAGCCGCAAGGCGCGAATCCCAATGGAGCCTTTGCGCTCTACCGGATTGGCGATGCTGTTGCTGCCCGTAACACACATGCGGCAATCTATGACGCTTTGAGGATAGTGAAAGATATCTAGAAAAGCGGCACAGCTGACTGAATTTGCAGCACGTCTTACTTGGATAATATTATGCCGTTTTTGTGCTACGTAAAATCACAATTGCGCGTCAATTATCCGCCAGATCAATGGCCGTCTGAAACGGCTTTTACAGGATGATGCAGAATGCACAGCGACGCTGATATTCTTTCGCTTCTCATGTCCCGGACACCCGGTTATTCCCTGCCGCAGGCATTCTACGCCGATGAAGATGTGTTCCAGGCAGACATGAAACACATCTGGCACAAAGAGTGGGTGTTTGCGATCCCGTCTGCGGAATTGCCGAAGACCGGGAATTACGTGACGCTCGAAATCGGCGCCTATTCGATCATCATCGTTCGCGGTGCGGATGGTCAAATCCGCAGTTTCCACAATTCCTGCCGGCACCGTGGCAGCCGCATTTGCTCTGCGTCCAAGGGAAGTTCACCGAAGCTCGTCTGCCCCTATCATCAGTGGACCTACGAGCTTGACGGTAAGCTCTTGTGGGCGCGGGAGATGGGCGAAGACTTCAAGCCTGAAAATCATGGTCTGAAACCGGTGCATTGTGCCGATGTTTCAGGGATGGTGTTCATTTGTCTTGCGGACGTTGCTCCCGACATCTCGGACCTAAAGGCTCAAGCATCCCGATATCTTGGTCCGCATGACCTCTCCAATCTTAAGGTGGCGCACCAGTCGACGATCACGGAAAAGGCCAACTGGAAGCTGGTCCTTGAGAACAACCGCGAGTGCTATCACTGCTCCGGTTCTCATCCGTCGCTCTGCCGGACCTTTTCGGACGATCCGAACCTTGTTGGCGGAGACGATTCCAGCAGCTCGAATGTCGGTTTGGCGCATGTCGATCGGTGCGAAAAATCCGGCTTGCCGGCCAAATATGTGATCAACGACGATGAGCAGTGGCGGTTCGTCCGGATTCCGTTCCTTGGGGACGCAGTGAGCTACACCATGGACGGCAAGGCGGCAGTTTCCCGCAAGGTGGGGTCGATCCCGTTCGACAACGCCGGGACGTGCCTGTTTTTCCATTATCCGAACACGTGGAACCACTTCCTCTCCGACAGTGTCTTGACTTTCAGCGTGCTTCCGGTCGGGCCGATGGAAACACGGGTCACGACGACGTGGCTGGTGCACAAGGATGCCCAGGAAGGTGTTGACTATGATCTGAAGCGGCTGACCGAGGTTTGGGTGCACACCAACGACGAAGACCGTCAGATTGTCGAAGAGAACCAGATCGGTATCAACACTCCGGCCTATGAACCCGGACCATATTCGCCTGTTCAGGAAAGCGGCGTGATCCAGTTCATTGACTGGTATGCCCGTACCCTTGAAAAGGGCCTTGTGCGCCGGTTCCGTGTGGCAGCGGAGTAAGTCATGGCGATGATCCCGATGCCGGACAAGGACACCCCTGTCTGGACCGATGCCGAGATGCTGGAATGTGTCAACGTTTTGCCGGAGGCGCCAAACGTAAAGACCTTCACGTTCCGTCCGCCGTCCGGTGACCGGTTTGTTTACAAGGCCGGCCAGTTTATCACGCTTGACCTGCCGGTCCCTGGCGGGAACGTGCAGCGCACCTACACGATTTCATCTTCACCCGTAACACAGGCCTATCTGTCGGTGACGGTGAAGGCCCAGGAAGGCAGCATCGGAACGCGCTGGATGCTCGATCATCTGGCCCCTGGCATGCAGATCAAGGCCTATGGACCTGCAGGCCTTTTTCATCTCCCTGCGAACCCGGATGGAAAGTTCCTGTTTATCTCTGCCGGGTCCGGTGTGACACCGATGATGTCTATGGCGGGCACGTTGTTCGAGCGTGGTGAAGAGCCGGACATCTGCTTCATTCAGTGCGCCAACCGACCGGCAGAGCTGATTTTCCGCAAGCGTTTGGAATACATGGCCTGCCGGACAAATGGTCTGCAGCTGCATTTCGTTGTCAATCAAAGCGATCCTTACGAGGTTTGGACCGGCTACCGTGGTTACTTCAACCAGTTGATGCTTGGTTTGATGTGCAACGACTATCTGGAACGCGATGTTTATTGCTGCGGTCCTGAAGGGTTCATGGAAGGTGTGCGCGAGATCCTGAATGCGCTCGGCTACGATATGGACCGGTATCATCAGGAAAGCTTCCAGGCTCCAGCGGAAACCAAGGAAGAACTGACGGACTTCGACGATGTCGTGCCGCAGGAAGACACACAGGCGCAGATCGTCTTTGCAAATTCAAATGTATCGGCATGGTGCTCGGAAACAGATACTGTCCTGGCTGTTGCCAAGGATGCCGGACTGAACATCCCGTCCGGCTGTACATTCGGTGTGTGCGGGACCTGCAAGGTCAAGAAAGTGTCCGGCGAGGTGCATATGGTCCATTCCGGCGGTATCAGCGACGAGGACATCGAGAACGGCTTCATCCTTGCTTGTTGTTCCAACCCAATCGGCACTGTCGAAGTCGAGGTCTAAGCCGTCCGGAACAAAACATTCAAAAATTTATATGTATCAATGGCGGTGTCCGTTTTCGTGCCGTATCTTCCAAAAAAAGTGTCTTGGGAGGATGGTATGAGAACGGGTTTAACGACAGCTGCCGCCATCGCGATTGGAGCGTTTGGGGTTGTCAACTCTGCAACGGCCAACGCTGATGACAAGGCAGATACTCCGGACGGTGTAACGGCCTATTCGGTCGAGGCAGACTTCGAAGATGTCCGGTTCGATCTTGAGAACGCGATCATCAACCGCGGCCTTGTCATCGACTATACCTCTCATATTGGTGAGATGCTGGCGCGCACATCCGCCGATGTTGGGGGAACAAAGCAGATCTATGCCAACGCCCAGGCGATGCTGTTCTGCTCTGCGGATTTGTCACGAAAGGTGATGGAAGCGGACCCGGCCAACATCGCCTATTGCCCTTACACCATGTTCGTTTACGACACGCCGGAAGCGGAAAGCACTGTCACGGTTGGTTTCCGCCGCTTGTCCGAAACCGGATCAGATGCATCCAAGGCTGCGATCCGTGACATCAACGCGCTGTTGGATGACATTGCGCATGAAGCCGTGTCCGAGTAGCGGTACGAGAGTTTCCCGGCTGGTTGCTAAGGTTTGCTGTTCAAAAGACGCTGGCGCACCTTGTCGGAATTCAGTTCCCGAAACGCTTTGCGTCCGACCCGCCTCACGGTTTTGTTCGGATCTTCAAAGAGCTCTTCGGCGAGCTTGAGGGCAGGGCTGTGCAAACTCGCAGACCGCTTTCCGATCTGGCGCAGGGCCCAATGAACCGCTTTCCAGACAAAATTTCGTGGATCGCTTGCTGCTGTTCTGATCAGTGGCAGATAGCTGAGAAACTCGGTGTCCGGCGAATTCTTCGCGTGAATCGCGCGCCAGGCGATCAGCGCGAAGGCTGCCCGCCGGAGGAACTCTTCCTCGTTGGCGGCGAGGGGCGCGATCAAGGCGTCTGATCCTTCGCGCCGCGCCAGGACATTGGTCAACTGATCGCAGTGGTCCCAGGACCTGATTTCGGACAGCCAATGCAGGGCGCGTTCATTGGTCAAGGCCGTCTGCGGTATGATCAAGATAGCAAGCAGACGCGCTTCATGATTTGCGCTGGCCCAAAGTTCGCAGGCTAGGTTTTCCTGTTTGCCAATGCACCGCGCCAAGGGGCGCAGCTCTCCCATTGGAACACCAAAGGCCTTGGACGTTTCAATTCCGAACCGCGCCATACCGGCGCGGTTTTCTTCTGAGCCCAGGGCCGTCAAGGTGTCCAGAACAAGGTCGAGAGACCAGTCTTCACCTGATGGTTTTGGGCGGCGGGACACGCTGATCTAGCTTTTGTCTGCATTCCTAAGGCGGGCAACCAGGCTGGAGGTGTCCCACCGGTTTCCGCCCATGGCTTGCACTTCTGCGTAAAACTGGTCAACCAGAGCGGTCACCGGCAGGCGGGCGCCCGTGTCGCTGGCGGTTTTCAGGCAGATACCCAGGTCCTTGCGCATCCAGTCGACCGCAAAACCATAATCGAATTTGCCGTCGCGCATGGTTTCCCAGCGATTTTCCATTTGCCACGATTGTGCAGCGCCACCGCGAATAGCGGAGATGACGGTCTCCACATCGAGGTTAGACTTTTCGGCAAAATGAATAGCTTCAGACAACCCTTGAACCAGTCCGGCGATGCAGATCTGGTTGCACATCTTGGTGAGTTGACCGGCGCCGCTCGGGCCCATCAAGCCGACAAACTTGGAAAAGCAATCGATGACTGATTTGGCTTTGTCAAAGACATCTTCATCTCCGCCGCACATGACGGTCAAAACGCCATTTTCAGCGCCGGCCTGGCCGCCCGACACAGGTGCATCGATGAATCCGCAGCCCTTTGCTTTGGCCGCTTCATAAAGTTCGCGTGCAACCTCTGCGGAAGCCGTTGTGTTGTCGATGAAAATCGCGCCGTCTTTCAGGCTGTGAAACGCGCCATCCGGGCCGGTGGTGACAGACCGCAAATCATCGTCATTGCCGACGCAGCAGAATACAAAATCACACCCCTCAGCGGCCTCCTGCGGGGTCTTTGCGGAGGCGCCGCCATACTCGGCCGCCCATTTTTCTGCCTTCGCAGTAGTGCGGTTGTAGACTGTGACGTCATGGCCGCCTTTGGTCTTCAAAAAACCGGCCATCGGGTATCCCATGACCCCAAGACCGATGAATGCCACCTTTGCCATGATTTTGCTCCCCATGCAGACGAAGGCCCGGCTTGCCGCCGGGCCTCGGTGTTCAGATGTTCGGCAAAGTTCTAGGGCATCTTGATGGACTTGTCAGTCCCCCGCTCAGATCCAATACGGGCCGCGACGCCACAATCGTGTGTGCCGTGTTCTTGCAGCCTTTTGCTGATCCTGGTGCCGTTGAGTTGCAGGATCAGGGCGTGTGTTTTGTGTGAAGCGTGTTGCCTCAAAGAAAGAACGGGCATAAACATTAAACATGATCTAACATCCTTCTGTCCGGTAAACTGAGGATAATGTGCGCTTTCTTTACTTCTTCGGCGAGTCAGGAAGATTTTCAATATGTAAGGAAAACTAATATATGGATTGGCGCAACATGCCTCCGTTGAACAGCCTTCGCGCATTTGCGACTGTCGCAGAAAGCAAAAGCCTGTCCGCTGCCGGACGCGAGTTGAACGTCACACATGCTGCGATCAGCCAACAGGTGCGGGCTCTGGAGAAACACCTTGGTCTGCCGCTGGTCGTCCGGGCAGGGCGTGGAATCGAGCTCACGGACGAAGGGAGGCAGCTCTATGAGGGCCTTCGAAAAGGGTTTGAAACGATCGGTGAAACGGTTGAGGCCATTGGCGCAAGCGGAGAAGCTCGCCCGCTGAACATCACGATGACCCCCTCCTTTGCAGTGAGTTGGTTGATGCCAAGGATCAATGATTTCCGGCATAAACATCCAGGTGTCGAGCTCATGCTCAATCCGAGCGCCGAGGTCACCGAACTGGCGCCCGGTGGTACGGACCTTGCCATCCGCTTCGGAAAAGGCGATTGGACTGGATTAGAAGCCGAATTGTTCTTGGCGACCAATTTCGTGGTGGTCGGAGCGGATTGCCTGATTGGCGACCGGAAAATGGAAAATCCGGAAGATATCCTGGAGTTTCCCTGGCTCCAGGAATACGGAACTAACGAGCTTGGCGTTTGGTTGGAGCGGCAGGGTGTTGTTCCGAAAAACAAGCTGAGCGTTACGCACCTGCCTGGTTACATGGTTCTGGAGGGTCTTCGCCGGGGAGAAGGCATCTCCGCCACTGCGAAAGTGTTCATCCAGCCTGACATCGATGCTGGAAATCTAAGGGTGCTGTTTGAGGAGGGCCTCTATCCGGGGACAGGGTATTATTTGGTCACCCGGCCCGGCGTAAAACGACCTGCCCTCAAAAGCTTTATCAGCTGGCTCCGCTCGATGCGCCGGGAACAGGATCTGATCGACAAGAAGGACCACTAAATCGCCTTCAGCGCCGCATCGAAGTCGGCGATCAGATCATCGATATGTTCAATGCCGAGCGAGAGGCGCAGGAGGTTCCCCGGGATGCCGGACGTTTCGCCTTCAATCGAGCGGCGGTGCTCGATGAGGCTTTCCGTACCGCCCAGCGATGTTGCCCGCTGGAACAGCATCAGCGCTCCGGTGACTTTGAGCGCTTCCTCTTTACCGCCCTTGGTCTGAACGGACATCAAAGATCCATATCCGCCCGCCATCTGTGCCTTTGCGACTGTGTGGTCCTTGTGGCCCGGTAGCCCCGGATAGAGGACCTTCTCGATCTTTGAATGCGTCTCAAGATGTTCTGCCAAAGCCTGTGCATTGGCATTCATGCGCTCAACGCGAAGGCTCAGCGTTCTGAGACCCCGCAGCAGCAGCCATGCTTCGAACGAGCCCATTACGGCGCCGGCCATCTTGCGTTCTGTCGTGATGAAGTTCCAGGCGTCTGACTTGGCATCGCGTGTGGTGATGACGCCGCCAAGCAGATCGGAATGTCCGTTCAGCGCTTTTGTCGCCGAATGCATAACCAGATCCGCCCCAAGTGTGAGCGGCTTCAGGATCATCGGGGTTGCAGCTGTGGCATCGACCGCAAGGAGCGCGTCAGCAGCTTTACAGAGCCCCGCGGCTTGCTCGATGTCGGCGACCTTGAGGTATGGATTGCTCGGAACCTCAAGCCAAACAAGGTCCGGTTTGGTGATGGCCAGTTCATCGCGGAAGGTTGCGAGGTCACTCGCATCGCATTCAACCAGGGCGATGTTGTTGCGGGCGCAGTGTTCGCGCAGGAACAGCGTTGTTCCCCAATATATCCCGGACTGGGCCATCAAAGTGCCACCGGGTTTCACAACCCGTGCAACAGCTGCAACTGCGGCCATGCCTGAAGAGAACAGCCGGCTCTCCGCTCCGTTTTCCAGCGTTGCTAGGAGGTTTTCCGTCTTGCGGAAGAGGTCATTGTCGTCCCGGCTATATAGGTGTCCGTCGCTTACCAAGGCGTAGTTTTCGTCCCGCACAAATGTTGTCGCCACCGGAATGGGAGGCACAACAGCCCCGGTCGCGGCATCAAATCCGCCGCCGCCGTGGGCGAGGAGCGTATCAGCGTGAAGCGGTGGTTTGTGTGCGGACATGAAAGGCTCCATCACCACGCCCAGTGTCGAGAACACATAAGCGGGTTTGCAAATAGTGAAGAACATGAGAAGCGGTGAGGGGGCTCACCGCTTCAAGTGCCGGGTCAGCCGGGCTTCGATCTTGTCCCAGATCCGGCGCAGCGTTTCCACGATCAACAGATAGGCAACCGCTGCCCAGATGTAAGCCTGGAAGTCGTAGGATCGCGAATAGGCACGGCGGGTTTCGCCCATGAGATCGTAGATTGTGACGATCGAGGCAATGGCCGATCCCTTGATCATCAAGATGATTTCGTTGCCATAGGGCCGCAGGGCGACCATCAAGGCCTGAGGCAGGATGATCTTGAAGAAAATCACATTCCGGGATAGCCCAAGAGCTTCTCCGCCCTCCCATTGACCTCTCGGCACGTTCTGGATTGCGCCGCGCAGGATCTCGGCCTGATAGGCCGCCGTGTTCAGCGAGAACGTGAAGATCACACAGTACCAGGCGTCCCGGAAGAACCACCATAGGCCGGCAGCTTTCAGCTCTTCGCTGAAGGATCCAAAGCCGTAATACACCATGAACGCCTGGGCAAGCAGCGGCGTGCCGCGGAAGAAGTTCACATAGGCATAGGCCGGCCAGGAGAAGATCTTCAGTTTTGATGCACGACCGGCGGCAATTGGCACCGACAGCAACGCGCCCAGCACCAGTGAGACGCTGACGATCTGAATCGTGACGATGAAGCCATCGACATATTCAGGCCAGTACTTCTGGAAAAACGGGCTCGCGACATTCGAGCCAAGAAAGTACAGCAGATAGAGACCGGACAGGATCCAAAGCGCCATCAGCACGTGGCCTGCAATCCGGAGGTTGGTCCACTTTTTCTGCGGTGGTGGCGGGCGGGTCATGCCGGTTGAGGGATTGGCTGCGATCATCTTGCGGCGTCTCCCCGTTTGGACCAGCGCTCAATGTGGAGGAGCCCCACAGAAGAAATCATGGTCAGAAGGAGATAGATGACCAGCACCAGGCCGAAGAACAGGAACGGCTCTTTGGTCACACGTGCAGCAATTCCGGCTTCGCGCACGAGGTCTGCCAAGCCGATGACGGAGACGAGCGAGGTTTCCTTCAAAAGGATCAGCCAGAGGTTTCCAAGCGCCGGCAAAGCTAGGCGGATCAACTGCGGCAGGATGATCAAACGCATCGTCTTGTAGCGCGACAGGCCGAGCGCATAGCCGCCTTCATACTGGCCTTGCGGAATGCCGTTGAATGCGGACAGGAAGGCTTCGGAGGCATAGGAGGAAAACACCAAAGGCAGCGCCACCATACCTGCGACGAAGGAGTTGACCTCGAAGTAGATGTCGTAGCCGAGCAGCTTGATGAATTCCTGAATGGCGATCTGGACGCCGAAATAGACCAGGAACAGGGTCAGGAGCTCTGGAAGGCCACGGAAGATTGTTGTGTAGATGTTGGCCGCCAGCTTGAGGCTGGGTTCAGACGAGTTTTTGGCCAGTGCAATCAGAAAACCAAGGATAAGCCCGATCGGTAAGGTTGCGAGCGCCAGCGATACGGTGATCAGCACACCTGAGGCAATCGTATCACCCCAGCCTTGTTCCCCAAAAGATAACAGCGTCAAAGCTTCATTCATGAGCCGGCGCTTCTTTCTGTTTTGTCGTTGTTAGTCCAGCCGCCCCTTTGGCTGGCAGCGTGAGGGCTTCCTCACGATAAAGCGTGGCCCGGAGGTCCGCGCCACGCTTCAAAGGTTTTCACACCGCGATCAGATTAGCCGCCGTATACGTCGAAGGAGAAGTACTTGTCGTTGATTTCTTTGTACTTTCCGTTCGCAATAATGGCTTCGATCGCCGCGTTGAACTTGTCTTTCAGCTCATCTTCGCCCTTGCGGAGCGCGATGCCGGCACCTTCACCGTTGATGACCGGATCGGACTTAAGCGTGCTCAGAACTTTACAGCATGCACCGTTGTCGGTTGCGAGCCAGTCGGACAGAACCACAACGTCTTCGATCACAGCGTCAATACGACCGTTTTCGAGATCCAGCTTGTACTCGTCAGCAGTCGGATACAGCTTCAGCTCGGCATCCGGGAAGTGTGCTTCCGCATAGTTGGAGTGGGTCGTGGAGGATTGTGCACCAAGAAGAATGCCGCTTAGGTCTTCCTTGGTAACGCCGGTCAGCTTGGTGTCTTTCGGAACGCCGATTGCTGGCGGGGTGTTGTAGTACTTGTTGGTGAAGTCGACCTTCTGCTTGCGCTCTTCGGTGATCGACATGGACGCGATGATGGCGTCGTATTTGCCAGCCTGAAGTGCCGGGATCATGCCGTCCCAGTCCTGAGTGACGAACTCGCACTCGACCTTCATTTCTTCGCAAAGAGCGTTGGCGATATCGATGTCGAAGCCAACAAGCTGACCGTCAGCGGTCAGGGAGTTGAACGGAGGGTAGGCGCCCTCGGTTCCGATGCGGACCTTGGACCAGTCTTTCGCAGTTGCGCCACCAACCGTGGCCAGGACTGCAACCGCAGCTGCGGCCATACGCACAAAACGCATATTGATTCCCCTAGTATTTTGTTTGGGTTTCAGGCGGGTTCGTCCCGCCTTTTTGCCCGAAGGCCCTATTCCATACACTTCGATCCAAATTTCAAGCATGCCCATGAAAAAAACACAGCGGAAATTTGCCTTTTTTTGTTCCAATTAGGCATGCCGTAGGGAAATGCTGGCCGGTTGGCGAACAGTGTTGTTTTGTTTTGACCAATATCGAGACAATTATTTTTCGCGGCCGATGCTGACGCCGCTGGTCACCAAATCGGCTTCTTCCGGCTCTCCTGCAGGGTCATCCGCATCTGTAAGGGTGGCGTCGGAAATAGCGAGCACCGAGGCAAGAGAAACGACGGGCTTAAAGAGGACTGATCTGTTTTCGCTTTCGTCAGAAGTTGGAGCGAACACAGGCTGCTGGCTTGCCTCAGCGATTTTTTGCTCAAACTGGGCGCGCTCTGCTTCTGGAAGATTGTCCAGATCCCGTTCGCTCAGTCCGTGCTTTTCCAGTTTCAGGTGGCGCAATTTTTGATCTTCTGGCAGCGCTTTCCAGTCTTCGTATTGGCGGGCGAGCTCAGCCCTGATCTCAGACATGTCGAAGGGAGGTTTGGACGGAGAAAGAGGTTTGTTTGCCTGAGGAACGCTCAAAGTCTTGGCTGCGGCGGCAACGGTCATCGGATGAAATGCCCCTTTTAAAATGAAACGCAAACACCAATGCAAACAGCATGCCGTTGCCCACCCATGAGATTTCCTTATGGAATTGATGAACTTATTCAATTTGATGCGATCGCCGGGTGCCGGTAGGACAATATCGCCCGGCACAAATTGCCGGTCGCATCATATGACACGAGCTGGCAGCAGCTTTGAAAACGGGTGGAGCAGATGGCCGAATTCGAACTCTTCATCGGGAACAAGAACTATTCGACCTGGTCTTTTCGGCCCTGGATTGCCATGCGTCACAAGGGCATTGAATTCAAGGAAACACTTGTTCCTTTCGACTTTGAGAGTGGCAATCCGAAGTTTCGTGATTTCTCGCCAAGTATGAAAGTTCCTGTGCTGAAGCACGGTGATCTCACGGTCTGGGACAGCCTGGCGATCCTTGAATATGTTGCCGATTGTGAACCTGAGAGGGGCCTTTGGCCGACGGATCTTCAGGCGCGTGCGCACGCACGGGCAGTTTCGGCGGAAATGCATTCAGGTTTTCCGGCTCTGAGAGCCGAATGTCCGATGAACATGCGCCGCCCAACTGAAAAGCGGTCCGTCAGCGCGGCCGTAAAGGCGGATGTCGTTCGGATTCTTCAGATTTGGAACGAGTGCCTTGAGAATTCCGGAGGTCCGTTTTTGTTCGGCGACTTCACCATAGCTGACGCCATGTATGCGCCTGTTGTCAGCCGCTTTGACACATATGGCCTCAGCGATGCGTCTGTTGCCGCTAGATACAGCCAAACCTTGCGCGGGCTTGCCGCCTGGCAGGAATGGGAAGCCGAGGCACTCAAGGAGACATGGGTTGTTGCCGTGGATGAGGTCTGACGCCCTCATTCCGCTGCAGCCAAAGGCACTATCGGATCGGCGAAGGCCTGCTGCTCATCCAGATGTGCTTGAAGGTCCGAGACGAACTGGCGGACTTTCATTGGTATGAAGCGGTAAGACGGATACACCGCGTGGATGGGATGAACACCATAGGACCAATCCTCAAGGATCAGTTCCAGTTCTCCCGTTTCAAAGTGCGGTGCTGAGAGCCAGGTGACAGCGGTGGAGATGCCCAATCCCGCAATTGCTGCGCGGCGGAGGGCCGCAGAATTGTTGATCACCATCGTCGGCGACACAGCAACCTTGGCTGCCTTTCCGGCGGGGCTGAACAGCTCGATGGATCCAGCTTCAGCGATATGCGGATAGAGTAGGAAATCGTGTGTTTTGAGATCATCTGGTGTCTCGGGACGGCCCCTTTCATCCAGATAACCGGGTGATGCAACAAGGCACCGTTTCATGTCCCCGAGCTTCTTGACGATCAACCGGTCGTCGCGCAAATGCCCCATGCGAATGGCGACATCAATCCGTTCCTTTTGCAAATCGACCATGGCGTCCGAGAGTTGAACGTCGAACAAGATGTTTGGATAAGCCGCCTTGAATTCAGTCAGGAACCCTGCCAGCTCCGGCTCGGTGAAGGCATAGGGCAGGCTGACGGTTAGGCGACCACTCATCTGGGCTTCGTTGCTTTGTACCGACCGGTCCGCTTCGGAGAGCTTTTCCAGAATGTCATTGGCATAGGCGAAATAGCGTTCTCCGGCCTCGGTCAAAGACAAGCGCCGGGTCGTGCGGTTGATCAGCCGTGTTCCGAGCGTATCCTCGAGGCTTCGGACCTGTTGGCTGACCGCCGGCTGTGACACGCCCAGATGCGCTGCAGCTGCGGAAAAACTGCCCAGTCTCACCGCATTCACGAAGCTGCTAAGTGCGCTCAATTTGTCCATTTCAGTCTCCTGAAGACGCCAGAGAAGTGTATTCATAAGGCATGCTTCTTTTTCTTATAAATAATCTTCAGTTTAAAAATCCAGGAGAATAAATCAATTAAAGGGCACGGCCTCTTTCCGGGGCGGATTGGCAGAACGACATTGGAGAACAGGTATGACCGTTGAAACAATTTCCATGAACCGGCGCGGCTTTTTGGGCGCCGCCATGACAGGCGGCGCTGCACTCGGAGCGGCAAGCGCTTTGAGCCTCGTTCCGGCAACAGCACAGGCGGCAGCGCCTTTGGCGGGATCTCCGATGGCAGGTGCATTGCGGCGCAAGGTTGGTAATTTCGAAGTGACAGCGCTCCTCGACGGTTACCTGCAACTGGGCCCCGAACTGATTGTTGGCTATGAGGAGGAGACAGCGGCGAAACTCCGTGACGCGGCCTTTGTTGAAAGTCAGGCCCTCACTGGCCCGGTGAATGCCTATCTCGTAAACACCGGCGATAAATTGGTGCTGATCGACGCGGGCACATCCGACAAGATGGGGCCGACACTGGGGCATCTTGGCAAGGCCTTGTCCGCAGCTGGTGTCACACCGGAACAGATCGATGCGGTTCTGATTACTCACATGCACCCGGATCACCTTTTCGGCGTGCTGACGTCGACGGGCGAGAAGGCGTTCCCGAATGCTGAGTTGCTGCTGCCTGAGATGGATAACACCTTCTGGTACGATGATGCGGCGATGAATGCCGCGCCCGAACAGTTCAAACCGTTCTTTCTGGGGGCTCGCGCAAGTGCGGACGCCTATAAGTCCACCCAGACATTGTTCAACCCGGGTAAGGAAATCCTTCCGGGCATCACTGCGAAGGCCTTGCCGGGCCACACGCCCGGCCATGTTGGGTTCGTCATCGAAAGCAATGGCGAACGACTGATCATTGCCTCAGACATCGTGCACGCAACGACGTATCAATTTGAGCATCCGGATTGGGCGATTGCCTTTGACATCGATCCGGCGCAGGCAATTGAGACCCGCAAGAAGTTCTTCGATGAAATTGCGGCCGACAGGGTGATGTTTGCCGGAATGCATATCCCGTTCCCGGGATTTGGCTATCTCGCGAAACAAGGCGATGGCTACCGCTTCGTTGCAGCGGACTGGCCTTATACGTTCTAAAAAAACCAAAGTACTTGAAAAAGCAGTCCCGGCCTTGAGCCGGGACCATCGTTTCACAGATCCCAGCTCGAGGCCGGGAACGCACCATCGTGAAACTGTCGCGCCCATTTATTTCGACTGTCTTTCATTTCGAACGCGCATAAATCAGCTAACGGGGTGACGATATTACCCGATGAAATGATTGGTCTTGGAGTTCGTAGAATCCGCTGATCAGAAAGGAAGTTTTTGGATTAGCTGGTTCACAAAACACCCATACCGGAGAACGGCAGGAAGGTGACCAGCTCACCGCGTTTTACAGACGTTGCGTCTTCCGGGATCTCGATCAGCCCGTCCGCTTCACGCAGACCCGTTATGAGGCCAGAGCCGTCACGATCGAATTTGCGGGCTATTGTCTTCCCGTTTTCGTCGATCCCGAGGATGCCTCTGTAGAACTCCCGGCGATCCGGTTTCTTCTTCGGAACCTCGAAGTCTGCCGGTGCCTGGAACCGCTGTGGTTCGACAAATCCGCCACCGCCCAGAACACTGATGACCGGTCGGCCGTAGAGCAGAAAACAGACCATCGCCGCGACCGGGTTGCCGGGTAATCCCAAAAACACGCAGTTTCCGATTTGGCCAAACATCATCGGCCGGCCCGGTTTAATCGCGAGTTGCCACATGTGTCGCTGGCCAAGATTCTCCAGTGCGGTCTGCATGTGATCTTCTTCACCGCGGCTTGCCCCGCCGGTGGTGAGTATAATGTCAAAGGTTTTAGAAGCCTCATCCAGGGTGCGTTCGACCAGACTGGCGTCGTCCTTCAAGATCCCCAGATCCTCGATCTCGACCGGTAGCCCTGCGGTGAGGCTTTTCAGCAAATAATGATTGGAATCGTAGACGTCACCGACGGTGATCAGATCGCCGGGACGGCGCAATTCATCGCCGGTTGAAACGAGCGCAACCTTGAGTTTTCGATAGACCGTGATTTCGGCAAGTCCGGTCGACGCGATTGCTGCAAGGTCCTGGGGCTTCAGCCGGTGCCCGGAGGTCAATATCCTCGTGCCTTCGGCAACATCTTCTCCGGCCTTCCGGCAATTGGCGCCTTTCTTCAGGCCTTGGGGCACGATGACGAATTCTTCGCCGTCCTGGTTGTGGGTTTCGCAATCCTCCTGCATCGCGACGGTGTCAGCGCCCGGCGGCATGACGGCACCGGTGAAGATCCGGGCAGCGCCCCAGGGCGCAAGCATCTCATTGCTGGCATGACCGGCGGCAACACGCTGGCGCAACCGGAAAAAACCGCCGGCTTCATCATGGTCTGAAAAGCGGAACGCATACCCGTCGACAGCAGAATTGTCAGCGAGCGGAATGTTGCGCGGTGCGGTGATGTCTTCTGCCAGGATTCGGCCGAGCGCATCGCCCAGTGGAACGGTCTCCAACGCAGCTACTGGCGCAAGCCGGTCTTTCAGAATAGCCAAAGCTTCGGCGTGTTTCAGCCGGTCCTTGTCGTGCAGAAAGCAGTCGTTCAAGAGAGGCTTGGCCGTCATGACTGGACACTCTGAAGGCTGAGGTGGCTGGCTATGAAGTCAGCAAGACCGGAGATGTCGTCGAGATCATAAACGGGCAGCGTTTCGCCCGGAATTACATGATCAGCGGCAACAGCCAAAATGTGCGGGTCCTCCGGCGACAAGGGACCTTTGCTGGCCGATTCCGTGCGTCTCGCTTCAATCTTGGGATGGTTTTCCCGCTTATACCCTTCGATCAGGATCAAGTCGCAGGGCGCGAGGCGCGGGAGAATTGCTGACAGCGGTGGTTCTTCTTCCTCGCGCAGCTCATGCATCAAGGCCCAACGACGGCCGGACACAAGAGCGACTTCAACGGCACCAGCCTCCCGGTGCCGGTAGCTGTCAGCGCCTGGCCGATCAATATCAAAGTTGTGGTGGGCGTGTTTGACTGTCGAGACCTTAAGACCACGGGATGTGAATTCGGCCACCAGCCGGGTCACCAGTTGAGTCTTGCCGGAGTTCTTCCAGCCAGTAATTCCAAATACAGGCGTTGATATCATGAGGACAAAAGGCTCGCCGTGTTGCGGGCCGTCTCAAGATCATCCGGCCGGTTGGCATTGAAAAACGGATCAAGGCCGGTCGCCTGATCCAACTCGAAACCGACTTCGATGCTGTCATGCCGGTCGACAAAAGCCAGAACCTTGCCGCTCTGTCCCGTCGACAGCCAGTCGTGCAGATCGTTATAGAGCGCGACCGGCCAAAGACCAAAGACCGGATGGAGTTTGTCAGAAGAACTGGCGAGTGCGATCACCGGTTTGCCTCCAGGAACCGCTTCAAGGAAACGGTCAACCAGGTTGGCCGGATAAAACGGCGTATCTCCGGCGACTGACACGACATGGCTGACGTGAGGCAGATTGCGCCGTGCGTGATCTAGTCCGGCAAGGACACCGGCAAGAGGGCCTGCAAAACCGCCGATTGGGTCAGGCTCTACCGGAAGCCCGAATTGGGCAAACCGCTCTGGATCGCCATTTGCATTCAGGACAATCTTGGAGACCTGCGGGTTGAGCCGATCCAGAATGATCTCCAGCATCGATTTGCCATTGAGATCAATCAGTGTCTTGTCGCCGCCGCCCATCCTGCGTGATTGACCGCCAGCGAGCACACAGCCGAGGACACGGTCTTTGGAGATCCGAGCATTTGCCGGGGTCATTCCGCTTTTTCACTCCCTTTCCGGCCGGAACCACGGGGTTCGTCGTCCGCAAGCGCGGGATCCATATCAAAGTCAATCCGTTCAGCGCCGGACAGCACGACGAATCTTTTCCCGCGCGCCCGGCCAATCAAGGTCAAACCGGCTTGCTGGGCAAGCTCTACGCCCCAAGCGGTAAAGCCGGACCGCGAAACGAGAATCGGGATGCCCATCATCACGGTCTTGATCACCATTTCGGATGTCAGTCGTCCGGTTGTGTAGAAGATCTTGTCGTCTGCAGGGATGTTGTTCAGCTCCATCCAGCCGGCAATCTTGTCGACAGCGTTGTGGCGGCCGACATCCTCCATATAAACCAACGGCTGGTCATGACGGCACAATACGCAGCCGTGGATTGCGCCAGCTTCCAGATAAAGCGACGGTGTAGTGTTGATCGCCTTTGTGAGCGCATAGAGCCAGGATGTTTTCAGCCGGGCGTCTTTTGGAAGGTCGATGGTTTCAAAGCCCTCCATGACATCACCGAAAACGGTGCCTTGCGCGCAGCCGGAGGTCCGGACCTTCTTCTTCATCTTGTCTTCGAAGTTGGTCTCGCGCTCTGTGCGAACGATAACCACTTCGAGATCATCATCGTATTCGATCCCGGTAATGACATCGTCGGGAGCCAGCATGTTCTGGTTTTTGAGATAGCCAACAGCAAGCAGATCCGGATGATCGCCAATGGTCATCATCGTGACCACTTCCTGGGAATTCAGAAACAGGGTGAGGGGTTTTTCGGTGACCACCCTTGTGTCGACTTCGGCACCGGTATGGTCGACCCCGGTCACGGTGGTCGAAAGGGCGGGATTGAATGGGTCAGGTTGCAGTATGTAGGGCGCCGTCACAGGCACAGAACTCCAAAGTTGTTTGGTCTGGAAGACTATGGGAGCCAAAAGGGAAAGGGCAAGCTTTAATGGGTCCTGACCCTAAATCTGTTTTCGAAACCGCATAAGTGCCATGAACGCCCCGCCTGCAAGAAGTCCCCAAAAGGCGCCCGACACTCCGAAAAAGCTGACGCCCGAAGCTGTAATCGCGAAGGTGATAATTGCACTGTCCCGCGTCGCAGCCTCTTTTGTTGCTTCGCCAATTGAAAACGCAAGCGCGCCAAGCAAGGCAAGACCAGCCACCGCTTCAATCAGAATGCCGGGTGTGGCGGCCACAAAGGCCATGACCAGACCGGCAAACAGGCCGAACAGGATATAGATCACACCAGCAAACACGGCTGCCCAATAGCGGGCGGCTGGATCCTTGTGGGCATCTTCACCGGCGCACATCGCGGCCGTGATCGCCGCAAGGTTTACGGCGTGTCCGCCAAACGGGGCCGACACCAAGCTGAAGACACCGGACAGCGTAAACAGTGAGCTGCTGTTGGGATGGTAGCCGTAGGCCTTCAAAACGGCGATACCCGGAATGTTTTGAGACGCCATCGTCACGATGAAAAGCGGCAGCGCGATGCTGACCAAAGCCTCGAAAGTAAATACCGGCAGAATAACAGTCGGCTGGCTGATCAGAGGTGTTTCAACAAGGGAAAGCGACCCGCCGGTGAGAAACGCAATGCCGAAGGTAACGACCATGGCCAGCGGGACGGCGTAGAGCCTGGCAAAACGGACAGCAACAGCCCAGGTCAGGATCACCGCCAATGCATAGACAGGCATTTCGCCAACCGCCCGCACAGGGGCAAGACACAGCCCGAAGAGGACGCCCGCCAGCATGGCATTCGCAAGCGGACTAGGGATCGCTGCAACTGCACGCCCAAAAGGACGGATCAGGCCCGCTAAAATGATCAGAACTGCGCAAACAAGAAAGGCACCAACTGCAGCCGCAAAGCCGCCCTCGACTGCGCCGGCGGATGCAAGCAAGGCTGCTCCGGGCGTTGACCATGCAATGCTGACCGGGATCTTTGTCCAAAGCGATGCAACGACAGCGCAAAGGCCCATGGAGATGGACAGAGCCATCAAGCCACTGGTTGCCTCGGCTGGCGTTGCGCCTGTGGCGTTCAACCCTTGAATGACGATGGCAAAGGAACTGGCAAAGCCGACGATTGCGGCGAGCAGTCCGGCAGAAAAGGACTGGAAGGACGGACGTGCGGCGGACATGAAAATATGATTCCAAGGAAAGGGAACCACACCCTAATCCGCACGGAGCGGAGATGGCCAGATCAGTTCAGCTGCAAACCGTTCTCTTTGGAGATCAGGTAGGAGCTCAGATCATCAACATGTCGTTGGTCATCCGGCCTTCGCGCAGCTCTTTGGCAAAGTGGCTGAGCGCCAGATAAGCCTCATCGCGGCTGACTTCGCCCGGATGATCAAGGAGTGGTCTGAGTGCTGCATGCCGGGACGCAGCAATGCCATCCGTCAGATCGCGGAAGAACATCAGTGAGTTTGGAAACATGCGGTAATCGGCCGGCTCGTGAATGATCCCTTCAATGTCGTGGAGGCGCGGATCGTTCATGACACAGTACACGGTGTCGAGCACCGGTCCGGTGTAGCCTTCCAGGACCTGAATGATGTGCTGATCGACAAGCAGCAAAGCCCCGGTAACACCTGCGCGGCGGTTGATGCGCCGTATACGCAGCAAGGTCTTGTCGATTTCATCCGGCAGGGGCAAGCGCATGTTGTCCCATTTGATCTTGCTGCGGTAGCAGGCCCGGTAGAGTTCCATTGCTCGTGTCCCATCCAATCCCCGATGAGACCAGCCTGCGCTTCAATTCCTCACATTTGCTTAAAATTTGAATCAAATTGGAAGAAGAGGACCGTTTTTCGACAGGTTCTCTCTTTGGTTTGCTGATTCCGGTGCTGTTGGCTCACAAGAACAGCGTTAAGAAACCTGTGTACAAATACATTGGCTGATCTTCTTGTGTGCAAGCGGCTCAGATGTCGCGCGACAGCTTGAACATTAGGCCGTTTTTAACCGCTGGCCATTCGTGTGGAAGAATCGAATAGACCGCCGTATCCCTCAATGCACCATCTGCGGATCTTTGGTGGGACCGCAAGATGCCATCAAGCCGTGCACCAAGCCGCTCGATAGCTGTCCGGCTCTGCCGGTTCAGGAAATGGGTCCGGAACTCCACCGCTATACAATTCAGCTCTTCAAAGGCATGCGTGAGCAGCATCAGCTTGCACTCTGTGTTGAGGCCAGTTCGTTGAACGGATTTGCGATACCAGGTGGAGCCGATCTCGACCCGTTTGTGAACGGGATCGATGTTCATGTATGTCGTCATGCCGACCGCCTTGCCATCCGGTGTGAGAACCGCAAAGGGCAACATCGAGCCGGCGTCTTGCAATCCCAGTCGCCGCTCGATTTCTGCCCGGACGTCTTCAGGCTTCGGAATACTCGTATACCAAGCCTTCCATAGATCACCTTCAGCCGAGGCTTCTGAAAGATCGCCCGCGTGCTCAAAGCTGAGAGGAACGAGTGAGGCATGTGTACCGGTCAAGGTAAGGGGTAGAGGCCAGGGCATCGAATGATCCGCGATTTGGTTGGTGGATTGCTCGTTTTTAGAAGGGCCGTTCTTCGCCGCTCCATTTGAAGAACTTGCCGGTGTCCTTCAATGTGAGGTTTTCGCTCAGCGTCAGGATGCCAGTAGCGACATCGGCGGGGCAGTTATCAGCCTCCGGTCCCCCCATGTCGGTGCGGACCCAGCCCGGATCGATCAAGGCGACCGGAACCCCTTCGTCCTCGAGCTCTGTTGCCAAACCTTGCATCACCTTGTTCACAGCCGCTTTGGACGCCCGATAGGCGATGCGGTCGGACTTGCGATAGCCCATCCAGGACATTTGGCTGGAGACCGTGATGATTGTGCCGGGTCTGTCTTTCAAGATGTGGGCCAGGAAGGACTGGCTGACAGCAAGGGGCCCAAGGGTGTTGATTGCCAGCGTTTCGTGAAAGCCGGCATAGTCCATATCGAGAGGACTTTGCCGGTCGGGTCCGATTATGCCCGCATTGTTGATCAGGACGTCGATTGGCGCGTCGAGCGCTTCGGCAGCTGCTTCCACGGCCTTGTGATCGGTGACGTCAAACACGAGAGGCGAGACTTTGCCGTCAAAGGCTTCAGTGACTTCGCTGGCGGCTTCGGCTGACCTCACGGACCCATACACTGTCCAGCCCTTGGCCAGAGCGGCGGCGACGAGTTCGCGGCCAATTCCGCGATTGATGGCGGTAATCAGACAGGTGGTCATATGTTTTCTCGAAAGGTGGTTGTTCAGGCGTAGATCCTGAAACTATCCGGACTGCCTGGGGGAGGGTCAAGGGTAACATTGTCCTCTCTGCGCAAGGGTGACAATGTTGAGCGCTTAACACACCTTGTAACGCGCAATCATCAACCCTAAGAAACAGGAGGAAATCACCTCAAAGGGTGAAAATCATTCAATAAGGTGATTTTGGGCCGATGTGGCACATCAGCGGGGGAGCGCTGCGATCACCTGAGACCGACAGGACGTATAGATGAGTGAAACCATAAAAAATGCCGTGATCGAACGGTTGCGCCAGATAAAAGGGCCCGACCTTGAGGGTGATATCGTCTCGCTTGGACTGGTTTCAGACGTCTTTGTGTCCGATGGCCGTGTGGCTTTTTCGATTACCGTCCCGGCTGCGCGGGCTCAGGAACTGGAGCCATTGCGTCAGGCGGCTGAGAAAGTCGTTAAGGAAGTTGAGGGTGTTGAAAACGCCATGGTTGCCCTGACTGCAGAGCGCGCTCCTGGAAGTGCCCCGCCTCGTCCGCCGCAGCCTGCGCCCGCACCGCGGGCGCCGAAACCCCCGCAAGAAGAGCAGGCGTCTGCCAAACCGGGTGTTCCGGGGATCAAGCACATTGTTGCTGTCGCGTCCGGAAAGGGTGGTGTTGGCAAATCAACCACGACTGCAAACCTCGCGCTGGGCATGGCAGCAAACGGTTTGAAAGTTGGTGTTCTTGATGCCGACATCTATGGGCCGTCCGTGCCGCGGCTTTTCAACGTCTCCGGACGTCCGGAAGCCTTGTCCGGTCGCATGCTCAAGCCGCTCGAAGGCTATGGCATCAAGGTGATGTCCATGGGCTTCATGGTGGAAGAAGAAACCCCGATGATCTGGCGCGGGCCGATGGTGATCTCCGCGCTCACCCAGATGCTGCGCGAAGTAGCTTGGGGCGAGCTTGATGTGCTCGTGGTCGATATGCCTCCTGGAACTGGCGATGCGCAGCTCACCATGGCTCAGCAGGTGCCGCTCGCAGGGGCTGTTATTGTCTCCACCCCACAGGATCTTGCCCTGATTGATGCCCGCAAAGGGCTCGCCATGTTCAAGAAGGTCGACGTGCCGGTTCTCGGCATTGTTGAAAACATGAGCTACTTCCTGTGTCCGGATTGCGGCAGCCGTCAGGATATCTTCGGCCACGGGGGTGCACGCGCCGATGCTGAGCGTTTGGGCGTACCGTTCCTCGGAGAGGTGCCGCTGGCGATGAAGATCCGTGAGACGTCTGATGCGGGAACGCCAATCGTTGTGTCTGATCCGGAAGGCCAGTCTGCACAAATCTACAAAGAGATCGCGGGCAAAGTGATGGCCGGCATCGAAGGCGGGACAGACGGCGCAGATCGCGCAGCTCCCGCGATTGTTTTTGAATAGTCAGCGCATAGTTTAGTTTGGATCGGGCAGGGGCGATGTTCCTGCCCGAATTTCTTTTAAAGGCATTTTCATGGACCATCAGAGCAACAGCCGTGCGATCGCTGCAATGCTGATCGCCATGGCCGGCTTCATTTTGAACGATACGCTGGTCAAGGTGGCTTCTGATGCGGTGCCGCTCGGACAAATCATTTTGGTGCGTGGTTTGATCTGCATCGCCGCGCTGGGCGTTGCCGGTGCCGTGACCGGGCTGTTTCACAATGCGCGTGTATTGGCGCATCCAGCGGTTCTGGTTCGGGCACTCGCAGAGACTGCAGCCACCATCCTCTATTTGACGGCGCTCTTCCAGTTGCCGATCGCCAATGCGACTGCGATTCTTCAGGTGTTGCCGCTCGTGGTTACAGCGGCGGCAGCGCTTTTCCTGAAAGACGCGGTTGGGTGGCGGCGATGGAGCGCGATCCTTGTTGGCCTGATTGGCGTTTTGTTGATCATCCGGCCGGGTTTGGAGGGCTTCAATGCGTTCTCGCTTCTGGCACTGGCAGGTATTGGCTGCATGGCGCTTCGGGATCTTGCAACTCGTCAGTTGCCCAAGGATGTCCCGACTCTCGGTGTTGCTTTGGTAAGTTTTATTGCCGTGACACTGCTTGGTACCTTTCTGACTGTGCAATCCGGCTGGACGGATCTGTCTTTGGTGGAATACGGCTATCTCGGGGGGGCGGATGTTTTTGTTTTGGCCGGGTACGTCTTTATTATTCTGGCAATGCGGCTCGGGGACATCGCTGTGGTTGCGCCCTTCCGGTACACCATTGTCGTCTGGGCAATTTTGCTGGGCTACCTTGTGTGGGGCGATGTTCCGGATGGAATCACATTAGTCGGTATTGCCATCATCATCGCATCCGGCACCTATAGTTTCTTCCGGGAACGCAAAGCTGGCTTAGCGGGTACAAGGTGATGTGCAACTTTGGCGATAGTTTGTTCTGCTTTCAATTAATAAGATTGATTTTTTGAGCGCGCCTTTCTAAGGTCTGCCTTCAGCGAAAAGAACAATTTCAAATGGCCTCAGATCTGACTGCGCATACAACCCGGGAACCCAAACGGATCGCGTTTGTTGTTATGCTTATGGGCATTTCGACATTGTCTCCCTTTGCGATGAACATTTATCTGCCATCGGTTGACGGCATGATGAGTGCATTCTCGGCCACCGCAGCTGAGATTCAGCTCACATTGGCCTTTTATTTCATCGCGATCGCTGGAGCGCAGATTTTATTGGGGCCGATCTCCGATCAGTTTGGCAGGCGCCCCGTTGTTGTTGCCGGAATGGTGCTGTTCGTCATCGGCAGCGTGTTGTGTTTGATGGCGCCGACAGTTGAGGCCCTGATAGCTGCCCGGATTGTTCAAGCGATCGGCGGCGGGGCCGGCCTCGTTCTGGCCCGTGCCATCGTCCGGGACGTCTACGGACGCGATAAAGCAGCCAGCATGATCGGTTATGTTGCAATGGGCATGGCTGTTGCACCGACTATCGGGCCTGCGATCGGCGGGTTTCTCGACGTGCACTACGGATGGCGTGGAGGTTTTGTGTTGATGCTGATCTTTGGGATCGGCGTTACGATTTGTGCCTGGTTGTTCCTTCCCGAGACCAATCAGCACAAAAAAGCCGTCAGTCTGAAGCAGATCGGCCAAGGCTACGCGGATTTGTTCAAGGAGAAAATGTTCTGGGTTTTCTGCGGAGCATCGACCTTTATGGCCTGGCTTTACTTTGCCTATCTCGGCGGCGCCCCGTTTGTGGCTGCCGGTGTGTTCAATATGGCTCCTGCGGAAATCGGCCTTTATCTGATGGTGGTCTCGATCGGCTATATCATCGGGAACTTCATCACCGGCCGGATTGCAGCTCGCGCAGGAATTGCCAGGATGATTGCACTTGGTGTGATCACGGGTGCCTTTGGGGTGTTGCTTCTTGTCGTTGGGGCGTTGACGGACAGCCTCACCGGACCCTTGTTTTTCCTGCCGATGTTTTTCATTGGTCTGGGCAATGGGCTCGGCATTCCAAGCGCTATCTCCGGAGCTGTGAGCATCCGCCCTGATCTTGCCGGAACGGCGTCCGGAATGCTCAGTTTTCTTCAGGTTGGCGCTGGTGCGTTGGTCTCAAGTGCCGTCGCCTATATGTTCTCGGCCGACATTGCCGGTGGCGGTGAAATGCCGATGATCCTGGTCATGGTTGTCGGAGGCGTTTTCGGACTGGCGTGTGTACTTGCCGTTTTCCTCGGCGAGCGGCAAGACACACCATATGAAGACCGGTGAGCAATCAATCATCAGCGTGTTTGCTGGCGCTATGCGGTCAAACTACCGCGCAACATGCTTTGTGCTGCTTGGCGTTTCTGGCTTTCCGATACGAATGAGACCTGAGTTTAGCCGCCCGTGACGCTCATGTGCCGGGAAACCGCGGGCTGATTGCGCTCCCGGTCAATGACAAAGTCGTGCCCCTTTGGCTTGCGGCCAATGGCCTCGTCAATTGCGTCACTCAGCAGTTCATTGCCTTCCGATGCCCTGAGAGGCGCACGCAGGTCCGCCATGTCATCCTGACCAAGGCACATGTACAGCTGGCCCGTGCAGGTCACGCGGACACGGTTGCAGCTTTCGCAGAAATTGTGGGTCATTGGCGTTATGAAACCAAGGCGGCCACCGGTTTCCTCAACCGTGACATAGCGCGCCGGACCACCGGTCTTGTAAGGGATGTCCGTCAGCGTGAAGTGTTCGGACAGGCGCTGGCGTACCGTGGAGAGCGGGAGATACTGATCGGTGCGATCTTCGTTGATCTCACCAAGCGGCATGGTTTCGATCATTGTGAGATCATACCCATGCTCATGGCACCAGGTCATCATGCTCTCAATTTCATACTCATTCACTTGTTTGAGCGCGACCATGTTGATCTTAATGGCAAGCCCGGCTTCCTTAGCGACGCGGATGCCGTCCATGACTTTGGCAAGATCGCCCCAGCGTGTGACTGTCTTGAATTTCTGCGGATCCAGCGTGTCGATGGAGACGTTGATCCGGCGGACACCGCAATCGTAAAGCTCATGGGCAAAGCGGGCGAGCTGGGATCCATTGGTGGTAAGCGTGAGCTCTTCCAGAGCGCCACTGTCCAAATGCCGTCCAAGGCTGCGGATCAGGCTCATGATGTTTTTGCGCACCAGCGGTTCACCGCCTGTAAGGCGCAACTTGCGGACACCTTTTTCAATGAATGCCGTGCACAGGCGGTCCAGCTCTTCAAGGCTGAGAACCTCCCGCTTCGGCAGGAAGGTCATGTCTTCCGCCATGCAGTACACACAGCGGAAATCGCAGCGGTCTGTGACGGATACCCGCAGATAGGAAACGGCGCGGCCAAAGGGGTCGATCATCGGTCCGGGCCTCGCAGATGTCTTTGGCGCCGCCGGTTTCGAAACCACGATATTGCCGTCTGTCACGTTCCGCTCTCCCTCAGAAATGTCTTCGACGGCGGGTCTTCGCCCGCTCCTGCATCATATGGAAGAAACCGGCATGTTTTCAAACAAAACCGGAGCCAAATGGTGCAGATCCGAATTATGGGTAAACTGGTTAGTGTATTTTTGTCAATCGCGCGCGTGCTCTGCAGGTCAAAAGGGCCCTCAATTCTCGTCTCGATACGCGTCCATGAAAACGCGGACTTCGGCCAGAACCGGAAGTATTTGTGCGATTTTTTCCTCCGGGATTGCCGATTTTATCGCAGACATGTCCGGGTCAATCGAGCGGATTGCCGTTTCGCGGAACTGACGCCCGGCTTCGGTCAGCCAGACTGTTTTGCTGCGGCCGTCCTTTGGGTTGGGGCGCATATCAACCAAGCCGTGATCCAGCAAGCCGCTCAGTGTGTGGGTCATTGTCGTCTTGGGGACTTGAAATGCTTTGGCAAGGGCGAGCGGCGTTTGACCGTCACTAACCCGTATCAGGTGATTGATCACGCTGAAGTGAGGCAGGGTCAGGCCTTTCGGCAGCCTGGCTTCCATTGCAGCCCGGCTCAATTGGGCGATAATGCCGATCTCATTGAAAAAACTGAACAGCGTGTGGCGGGACGCGTTATCCATTCATCATCCGTGTTTCAAGGGGCCAGCGCGGCGTGCGGGCGGTTTGCGGCCCGAATCCCAATCGTCCAAGCATCTGAACAGTTTCTCCTGTTTTGGCAAGCAGGCGGTGCGCCTCTACATGGTGCGGGGCCATTTCTTCAAACTCCTGCAGCGCCTGGCTCACCGGGTGAAGGGCCAATCCGAGACGTGTCGTTTCCAGGTTGAGCCTCAGCCAGCGGCGGCCAGCCTCTATCTGATCCTGCCGCGTATTTGCCGGCGTTGTCAGACTGATATAGGCGGGCGTTGCGTGGAGCATTGCGTTGTACATTTTCACGCCTTCCTGAAATCCTGTGGACGCCGGGTCCAGCTGACTGTCCTTGGTTAGGAGGCCCGTCACCATAAGACTTTCCAGAAATGGGCCGCCGAGATCAATGCCGTCCGGATTTGCGTTGATTTCCGCCTTGCCGAAGCGCATCAAATCAACGCTTTCCTTCAAGGTCCGGTGGGTGTTCACTTCCGTCAACCAGGCCTGCCAGGTCAGGCCCTTGATGCTTTCAACATCCGCTGGATCGGTCCAGACAGTGCCGTAGGTTTGAAGATCAGCCACCATGGCATCAGGGACGGCCGTGTCTTGGAACGGCTCCTTGCAGGACCGGCGGTTCATGATATGCGCGCCCAATGGATCTGCGTCGGCTCCCTCGACCAACACAATGTCCGCGATTGGGCCATCAACTCCCTCCGGAAAGAGCGAAACCTCTGCCGAAAAGCCCTTGAGGCTTGCGGCGACGGCCATTTGCTCCAGGAAACACCCGAGACCGATGAAGATCTGCCTATGGTAAGGGTCAGTGTGAGGGAGGTCTCGCGCCGGATCTCTGTGCAGCCGGAATGCGTTCTTGTCAGTCAACTCGATCAGCCAGGGCTGCCGATTGTGCGGATTTGGAGCGAGCAAGGCGTAGGACAGGGCAAACAGGCGCGTGTCTTCGTAACCGCCGGCGCTGCTCCATGGTTTGAGCGCCTGTTCTGGAGTTCGGGTTGCGAGAAATGTGCCGGCCGATGCGCTGGCGGCAACAATCAGGCCACCTCCAAGGAGGGCGAGCGTTTTGCGGCGGGAAACTGACATGGAAGGCTCCTATATGATGCGATATCGAACTATATAATACGAAATCGTACTAAATCAAGATGCTGTGCCAGCCGTTCAATTTTTGGGAGCATGTGTCTTTAAAGTCAGAGAAAAATTGATCTGAAGAGGGGCGGCCGCGTAGGAAAGAGACACACTTAAGAGGCGTTATGACTACAATCGTTTGGTTCCGGCAGGACTTGCGCGTTTCGGACAATCCGGCCCTTTATGAAGCAACTCGCCGTGGCCCGGTGTTGCCGGTCTATATTCTTGAAACACCGGATCAATCAGGCGATGACCATCCCTTGGGCAGCGCCAGCCGGTGGTGGCTGCATCACAGCCTGGCGGCGCTGAAGGAAGACCTCCCGGGCCTTGTATTTCTGCGCGGCAGCGCGCGGCATCTGATCCCGGACCTCGTTCAGGAAACCGGCGCAGATGCCGTGTATTGGAACCGCTGCTATGAGCCCCATGCGATCGAACGCGACAGTGCGCTGAAAGAGGCCCTGAAAACGGACCTGATCGATGCCAAGAGTTTCAAGGCGTCCTTGCTGTTTGAGCCTTGGGATGTCGAAACGAAAACCGGTGGCCCCTACAAAGTCTATTCACCGTTCTGGAAAGCGGCTGAACAAATTGGCGTACCCGATCCATTGCCCGCTCCGGCGGAGATCAATTTCGCTGCCTACGACAAAGGCGATAGCCTGTCCGATCTGAAGTTGCTGCCGACCAACCCGAACTGGGCCGAAGGCTGGGAAGAGATCTGGCAGCCTGGGGAAGCCGGCGCCAAAGACCGTCTGATCGAATTTTTGGATCACGGATTGTCCGGCTATGGCGATAAACGCAACCGGCCGGACTTGCCCAACGTCTCACGTTTGTCGCCGCACCTTCATTTTGGAGATATCTCGCCGAGGCAGGTGTGGTCGGCAACCCAGCATGCAAGCGCACGCAAATCCAGCCTTTCCAGCGATGGGCACAAGTTCCTATCGGAAATCGCATGGCGCGAGTTTTCCTATCATCTCCTCTATCATTTCCCGCAACTGCCGGAGAAAAACTGGCGACCTGCCTTCGACGCATACCCCTGGCGGGAGAGCGGGGAGGATCTGAAGAAATGGCAAAAGGGTTTGACCGGGTATCCGATGGTGGATGCCGGAATGCGCGAACTCTGGCACACCGGCTACATGCACAATCGGGTCCGGATGCTGGCTGGCAGTTTTCTGGTCAAGCATCTCCGGCTTCACTGGAAACATGGCGAGGCCTGGTTCCGGGATACGCTGGTTGATGCCGATCTTGCCAACAACTCAGCCAGCTGGCAGTGGGTGGCCGGGTCCGGTGCGGATGCAGCGCCATATTTCCGGATCTTCAATCCGATTTCGCAGGGACCGAAATTCGATCCGGACGGCAAATACGTGCGCCGCTGGGTGCCGGAATTGACCAAGCTGCCAACAAAACACCTGTTTTCGCCTTTCGAGGCCCCGGCCAGTGTCCTGCTTGAAGCGGGCGTCCGGCTTGGTGAGACCTACCCATATCCGATCGTGGATCACGGCAAGGCCCGCCAAGCTGCGCTCGACGGTTATGAGGATGTGAAATCAGCGGGACAAGATGCGGCTTGACCGGTTGAATTCGCCCGGTATCGTCGCGCCATCAAAATCTGCCTAACCGGACAAAGACAAAATGACCGACTCTTCTGCTCCCTGGCCGACCGAACTCAGGGTTTCCAAGGACCGCAAAACGCTGACCGTTGCTTTTAACGACGGGGAGCAGCACGAGTTGAGCGCGGAGTATCTGCGGGTGTGTTCACCGTCGGCGGAGGTAAAGGGTCATGCTCCGTCGCAAAAGAAAACCGTCCCGGGCAAGAAAAACGTCGGGATCATGAAGATCGATCCGGTGGGCAACTACGCCGTCCGCATTCATTTCGACGATTTGCACAATTCCGGAATTTTCAGCTGGACCTATCTCCTGGAACTGGCAACGGACCGGTCAAAGCACTGGGGCGGGTACTTGCAGGAACTTGGTGAGAAGGGCCTCAGCCGGTAATCCGGACACGTTGCTGCAAATTGTTGTTCGGTGACATGCAAAGGGGGAATCGGGTATGACGCTCTCCAGGCGAGGCTCGCGCCGTCCCCCTCCAATGGAGCAGCAGTAAACCTGCAGAGCCGTACCCAATCTAGATCGACTGAACATGCGCTGCATGAGGAGGGATTGCATTTGGCATGGCTTCAGGAGGTCATGACATGAATACTTTATCGACACCGATTTTCCGTTTGAAAAAGCGTGCGCATCAGCTGGCACGGGGCGAGGGGATTCCTCTACACAGGGCACTGGACCAAGTCGCTCAACACGAAGGATTTCGAAGTTGGAGCCTTCTTGCAAACAGATGCAATACTGATCCTCTACACATTCAAGTACTCAACCAATTGCGCCCCGGGTATACACTGCTCGTCGGGGCCAGACCGCGACAGGGTAAAACCAAGCTCGGTTTGGAGCTTGTTGCCAGCGCAGCACTTGCAGGTGGACCGGTCGCCGTATTTTCCCTGGACTACACCGAGGATCAGATCCGGGCTGAATTTGCGCACACAGCGGAGAGTGGCAAGCAACTACCACGGTCTCCCATCATAGATGTCTCTGACAAGATTTGTGCCGATCACATTGTGGCCCGCCTGGAGCAAGCGCCAGGCTGCTCGCTTGTCCTCATTGATTACCTTCAACTCCTGGACCAAAGCCGAGCGACACCGCCACTGGACGAGCAATTGCAAATTTTGAACCAGTTCGCAAAAAACAGCGGTTGTAAAATGGTGTTTTTGGCGCAAATTGACCGTATCTTTGACAATTCCAGCAAAAAGTTGCCCGATTTTGGTGATGTTCGTCAGCCAAATTCCTGTGACCTCTCCAGGTTCGACCTAGGGTGCTTTTTGCATGGTGGTGACGTTCAGATCCTACCAGCCCCATAGCAGGTCGAACAAAGGCAAAAGGGCAGCGCGGTTTTCACCGCGCCGCCGCTGCTTGGTCACGGAGTGACTTCACGCTCCAGGAAATCCCGAATTTCTTCAGCTATGAACGAGCCGTCTTCTTCAAGAGCAAAGTGCCCGGTATCGAGAAGATGGAACTCGACGTTGGTCAGGTCCTGCCGATAGGGGTGAGCGCCTTCCGCCGGGAAAATCTGATCGTTCTTGCCCCAGACCACGAGGGCAGGCGGCTGATGTTCGCGGAACAAGGATTGCCATTCCGGATAAAGCGTCAGATTGGTCCGGTAATCATAGAACAGCTCCAGTTGAACCTCGGCATTTCCCGGGCGATCCAAAAGGTATTGGACGTGCCAGTAATTGTCCGGGCTGATGGCGTCCGGGTTACGGGTTCCGTGGGTGAATTGCCATTTGGTGCCTTCGATCCCGAGGAACCCGCGCAGTGGCGCTGCATTTTCCTCCGACGGATCTGTCCAATAGGCCCGGATTGGATCCCAGAACTCAGGCAGTCCTTCTTCATAGGCGTTGCCGTTTTGGATTATAAAACCCGTGACCTTTTCCGGCGCATCGGCGAACAGGCGGTATCCAACCGGCGCACCATAGTCCATCAGGTAGAGCGCATAATTCTCAATGTTCTTGCGCTGCAAAAGTTCTTCGACCGTACCGGCCAGTTTGTCGAACGTGTAATCATAGGTCTCAGCGGACGGCATGTCGGATGCGCCAAATCCCTGAAAGTCAGGTGCGATCACGTGATAGTCCGCGGGAAGGTCCGGAATCAGATTGCGGAACATGTGCGACGAGGTCGGAAAGCCGTGTAGCAACAGGACCGTCGAATTGGCAGGATCTCCGGCTTCCCGATAAGCAATCCGCAAACCGTCAATCGTTTCATATCCAAACTTGGTCTCAAACGCGGACGCGCGCTCTGAGGCATTGGATGACGCAATCGGTGTGGTCAAGGCCGCTACCAACAAGGCAGCCGAAAGGGTTCTGGTAATCAGCGACATAGGAAGTCTCCTTTTTTAGTGGATCGCCGGAAACTGCCGGCGTCAGGTTTAGGGTGTGGGTTTCAGGAAGTCTTTGAGTTCCGCGTTTTCCGCTTCGAGCTCTGAAATGCGGTTTTGGAGAGCCAGGATGTCCGGAGCGAGTTCTTCCAGCGTGTAGCGCTTTGGAATGTGCTGCGGGCAGTTCCAGTCGATAGCTTCGATCGTTAGGACGACGGCGCGTTCGGGCAGGCCGCGATATCCGTCTTCGCGCAATGAGGCGATAAGGTTCGGATCATGCTTGGCATCAATCTGCCGGGCGCGCGCCCAGACTTTCAGACGGTGGCGATTGGGGTAATCCATCAGGATGAGGGATACACGGTCATTTATTTTGAGGTTGCCGGAGCTGATGTACTGCCGGTTGCCGCGAAAATCCGCATAGGCCAACGTCTTTTCATCCAGAACCTTCAAGAAACCGCGTGGTCCGCCGCGAAACTGAACGTAGGGCCAGCCGGTCTCGGAGACGGTCGCCTGATAGAAGCCATCGCGTTTTGAGATGAAGGCAGCTTCTGCTGCACCCAGCCGATCGCCGCTATCGGCTTCCGGAAGATCGAGCGGGGCGTAAGCCTCCCGGGACCCTTCTTCCGTTTGCCGCGCCCGAACAGCCGAGGTGAAGGCAATGGTTGATAATGCGCGTGCCATGACGGGTCTCCAATCAGATAATGTACCGATCTGTTCATTTTCACAAGTTCCATATGTACAGATCTGTTCATTTAAGCAAGGGCGAAAACCAAAAATTTTTGAACTGGATCGTTGGGACTGTTATTTGATTCAAATTAAGAATTTGATTTTTGATTGTGAAAAAACAGATCAAAAAAATGGATTGAACAGAAACTCAATCGCAATATATATACTGTTCAGTACATTTAGGAGTTGGCATGCGCCCGAGTAAACGTGACGAACTGGTCCACAAAGCCCAAGAAATTTTCGATCGGGATGGATTTCATGGAACGGGTATGGATGCGCTTGTTGCTGAGACCGGCATCAGCAAGACAACGATGTTCAAGCACTTCCGCAACAAGAACGAACTCATTCTGGCAACCTTGCGGCTTCGGGATGAGACATTCCGCAACTGGATGCATCGGAAACTTGACCGGCACAAAGGCGCTCCGGATCAGCAACTTTTGGCGGTTTTCGAACTGTTGCAGGAGTGGTTCGACCAGCCGGATTTTCACGGCTGCTTGTTCATAAAGGCAGCCTCAGAGTTCTCCGACGGCGAAGCGGCGATCCCGGCGCAGGCGCGGGAACATAAACGGCTGCTGCTCAACGACTTGATTGGCTTGGCCAAGGCCGCCGGTTCAGATCTGCCGGATCAGTTGGGACGGCAGTTGATGCTTTTGATCGAGGGTGCAATCGTCGCAGCGCGCATGGGATACTCCCAAACACCGGCCCGCGATGCACATTCAGCTGCGACGGTGCTGATCGGACAAGCTATTGGCAAATAAAAAAGGCCGGGATGTCCCGGCCTTTCCTTGATGACTTGCGGCTGACGGATCAGCGCTTCACGATGATTTTCGCGCCGACATCCACGCTCTTGTATAGATGGATGACGTCTTCATTTGCCATCCGGATGCAGCCGGAAGAGACCGCTGAGCCGATCGTCCACGGTTCCGTGGTGCCGTGAATGCGGTACAAGGTGTTGCCAATGTAAAGCGCGCGTGCGCCCATTGGGTTGTTCGGACCGCCTTTCATGTGCGCTGGCAGGATCCGACCCTTTTTCCGCTCACGAGCTCGCATTTGCGCCGGCGGTGTCCAGCTCGGCCACTCAGCCTTTCGGGTGACGCGATGTGTCCCGGCCCACTGGAAACCGTCCTTGCCGACACCGACGCCGTATTTCATGGCGCGGCCGTTGTCCAGGATGTGGTAGAGACGGCGCTCGGACGTGTCGATGACAATTGTGCCCGGGCTGTAAGGACCGTCATAACGCACACGCTTGCGTTTGATCGGGGACGGCCCGCCTGGATGATATTTCATGGTGAGCCAGCGTTTGCTCACCGGATCGAAGTACGTTCCTTGCGCACTGGCCGGGGTTTCGAACATGATCGCGCTGATCGCGACTGCCAAAACCAAATAAAAAAGTTTTCTCATAACATTTCCCCGTAAGCACCCAGCCTCCTGACGGAGAGGCGAATCCATGTCTTCAAGATAAAAAGACGTCCTTGCCGTACCGTTAACACTATTGGCGTAATCGAGGCGCGTCTTTCATCTCACGTATCTGTGATCGACCTATATCGGCCGATATTTGTGCCTCATTGGCGACAATTCATGCACGTCAGTACAGTCAAAACCGACGGCACACGCATAAGTTAGTCTTTGCAGTCACTCTTTTTGGTGATCCGGAACACACTTTGCCGCCGCTTTTCTGAAATTTCCAATCAATTCCCATGCGTCAGAGCCCGTGGCTGCGATCATACGGGTTGATTTCTGGCGATTGCCATCTACCAAGACGGTCGTCCTGGGGCTTGAAGACTTCCATGAGCATTGGATGACAGGGCGCTGTGTCACTCGAATGTTCTGATCCGCAGTCTCCGCCAGGACAGGCGCTCATGACAGCGAGCAATCCGATTTCGGCAAAGAGTTCCAGATAATCTCCCGGCCGCACAGGGCTGGCTTTCATGAAGTACTGACCGGTGTCGCGGGTAAAACCGGTGCACATGAAGACATTCAGGACATCATGGACATGGGTTTCTGCGTCTTCCAGGCTCATGCCTTTGGTCTGTGCGAGCGCACGGGTCAAATTTGAATGGCAGCAATGGTGATAATCAGGACCGCCAAGCGCGCGGCCGGTATACGGGTCGCAGCGGGTGCCGATGACGTCGTGCACCGAGCCGCCGAATTCATCGATGCCATACCAGTCGAGGGTATCGGTGGTGACCGTCGCCAGCGGGCGCAGGGTCGGGAAGTTCGACCAGAGACGATCGCCGGTGGTCACATGCGTTCCATGGAGTGCCCGTGTTTTGCCGGAGTAAAACCGTTCGGTGAGATCCAGGCTGTTGAAGAGATTGAGGTCACCTACCTGCGGGCCTTCAATCGAGGTGATCTTCAAGAAACATCCGGCCGGGACTTCAATGCTCGCCGCTTCCCGTGGCGGCACCGTCACCTCGCCGATCTTTTCAGCCCCCTCGCGCGCCTTTGCATAGAGCGGCAGGTCGGGGGCAGGCAGGGTATCGTTCGGATAACAAATCACCGGGCGGATCGCGCGGCGGTCTGCAGCATCAACGGGTTGGGTCATCGGTGCGTCCAGCAAGGTTTGGCGATGGACGAGTTGTGGCTGGGGCCGGTCCGCTATGCAAGACCGGTTGTCTGGGAAAATGACCTGTGTCACATCAAAACTGGAATAGACTGGACGGTTCTATTCCGCCTGGATGTGACGACCATCACGTCATGAGGCGCACGCCTTGGATAGTCTTGTTTCAGTTGAACGGAAGATCCTTGGGAGGACATCATGGCACAGTACGGTGGAAGAAGAACTTCTCACATTCGTCAGATGTGTGTGGCTTTGCGCTCAGTATGCCGGGAGGATGACAAGGTCATTCCGGAACCGCTGAAGGCAAAACCTGATGACACGGACGGCGACTGAAGCGGGATGTGTAGCTCTAGACTTTAGAAGCCGGTCAATCTGCTGCTTCCTTCTTGGTTATCTTGTACCAAAGGACTGCGACCGCGATGCCGGCACCGCCAAACTTGGCCATTGTTTCCAACAGCTGAGCTGACAAGGGTTCGTCCTTTCCGATGCTGGTGCGCAATCCGAACAACCCGGACCAGTCATAGCTCGCAATGTCCAAGAGGCTTTGTTCCCTATTGATCATAAAATAGACAAGCCCGCCGATCATTCCGGCAATCGGCACCAGCGGATATTTCGCCTGGATCGCGCGCTTCCTTTTTTCCTTTTCACCCTGCATGCCACGTTGTAGGCCCTTGAACTGCAGGTACATGATGAAACCCACGAGGGTCATCATAGGAACCAGCATCAGAAGTGTTGTGGAGCTTACCTCGCCAACAGCAAAAATGGTCGTTGCAATGATGGCCAACGTAATTCCCACAGCAGCATAAGCTGGCCAGGACTTGGCCGTCGCAAAGCGCACAAGGACCGGGTCCTCATAGCTATCGACCGCATCGTGGATTGGACGGCGAGGCAGGGACTGTCCCCGCTCTTGCGGGACGAAACCGTGTTCGCGCTTTCCAAAAACTTTATGCTGCCGCACTCCGGGTCCCCCCCAAAAAAAATTGGAATAAAATAAGCAATGCAACTTAAGATAGAGTTATGCGCTGTTGACGTTGTTTATTGCTGACGTGCTAACACCATGCGCTTCAATTTAACCCAGTTGCAGTCGCTATCTATCCGTTTGTGCGTTTGTATTGCGCCGGTGTTGTGCCGGTCCAGCGTTTGAAGGCAACCGAGAAGGCCGCCTGATCGGCAAAGTCGAGAAGGAAAGCGACTTGCGCGATACTACTTTCACTCAAGAGCATTTGTTTGGCCATATCGCTGCGGGCAGCTTCGGCGAGTGATTTGTAGTTTGTCCCCTCGGCTGCAAGGTGCCGCGTGAGCGTGCGGCGGGTCATGCAGAGTTCTCCAGCCACTTCATCGCCGCTCGGCAAATGGCCGGGCAGGCGCGATTTCACGAGCTTCATGACTTTCGCGGACAGGCTCGAGGCCTCCTGTGGTATCTTTTCAAGCCGGGCATCGCCATGGGCCATGAGGTGGTCGAGCAAGGCCGTGTCAGCGGTCGGGATCGGGTAGTTCAGCCCGCCAACAGGGAGCCGGACGCCGCTTAGCGGCTGTCCGCAAAGCACCTTGCAGTTCACGTGTTGACAAAGGGCCTTGCAATGCTCCGGGTCATTTTCCTCAAACACCAGGGCAAGCGGTCCGAAATCGGGACCGGCGATCTGGCGGATCCGCATGTACATGCCGCAAACCAGAAGTTCCCGGTGCCGGGGCGCCTGGTGTCCGGCAAGGACACCGCTTTGGAGCCCGATCACCGGACCTTCCTCGGTGATTGTCAGCTTGAACTGCAGGTCTGAATCTTCAAGCGCGTAATACTTCTGCGCAAATTCCAGGACTTGCCGGACGGTTTCACTGGCCCTTGCCAGATAGGCCAGCAGGGTTTTTGCACCGGGTGTCGCAAGTCCCGCACGGGCGGCAAAGGTCGGGTCACCGAGCACATGGCAGGCATGCTCCACCGCAAGAGCTTCGGCCGTCAACTCAACCATTCCATCCTGCTTGCCGAGTACAGCCGGGTCGATGCCGACCTGGCTCAGCACGGTCTCAAACGGAACGGTCCGTCCCGATTCCTGCTCATAGACCCGGCTCAGATGCCGCAACCGATAGGCGCTTATGCGGGGCATTCCAGCAGCTCCTTCCGACCAAAGGCGTTAGAGCATCGGGCGTTTTGATTGAAACGCCCAAAGATGCTCGACCACTTTAAGAGCGATCAGCTTTGGGCGTGAAATCAATCCCGATTTCACGCCCGCTGATCTAGTCCCGTGTTTCTTTCTAATTGTCCAAAATGAAAAAACCGTTGGCCAGATGGCAAAAGAACGGAGCCCGTCCTTCCCCCAAATATCCGGCGTAACCCAACGATGCTGCCCGCGCTTCGAGCCGCGAGGACTGCCTGGCAGTTCTCCAGGAAAGTTGAAGCACAACAAAAAAGAGAGGGGTGGCTTTCAGGAAATGCAGCAAAGGACACTCATCGTGAAAAAGTTCATTCTGCCGGCCCTTGCAGCGTTCGGCGCCATGACAACACAGGCTGCTGCCGCAGCCAGCGAACCGAGATGGTGGGTGCCACCGGGGGAGACCGACTGGTATTCCTGGGTTGGCCTAATCATCTTCTTTCTGGCGATCCTTCTGGTCGTTCACCTTTATGCGCGGTTTGATCATTACGCAGAGCACCGTGCCAGGAACACGCCGCTTCGCACCACCATTCCGACAATGCTGACCATCGCACTGGCCTTTGAAATCATGCCGGCGCTCAGCCATTTCAGCATTCTTCTCCCCGCAGCGCTCATTCTGACCGCCATTGCCCGCGACTTCATGTTGTGGTGGCGCCCGGAAGACGAGGAGGCAGCACAATGATCGAACTTCTCGTAACCTCGTTCCCCTTCGTCCTGCGCGTCTTGTACCTGCGCTGGAAAGGGCTCCCGATCACGCTCTACACTGTCCACCGGGCGCTGTTCTTGTGGTTCGTTATGGCTCTGATCGTGTTCTTTGCGGTCTTCTACTACTATCCGAAATCCTTTACCGGAATTGTCCCGTTCCGCACGGTGCCGGTTGTTGCCGAAGCCGGGGGCACGGTCACCGAGGTCTTCGTCAAGGGCGGCGAACATGTCTCCGTCGGCGATCCGCTGTTTGCCATCGAGAACACTTCCGAACTTGCAAAGGTCGAAATTGCAGAGCGCAAGATTGACGAAATCAACGCGGCAAATGAAGCAGCGCATATGGAAGTGGAAACAGCACAAGCAGCTCTCGAAGCCGCAGTGGCTGCCTTGAAACAGGCGGAGATCACGCTTGCAGATCATGAGGAACTGCGCCGGCGCGGTTCGGCGGCTTACCAGCCAAGCCAGCTGGAACGGGCCCAGTCGCAACGTGACACCCGTGCCGCCGAAGTGGATGCTGCAACCAGCAAGCTTTCGACGGCCAGGGTTCAGGCGAATGCGATCATTCCAGCCCAGCTTGAAAGTGCCAAGGCATCCTTGAAGCAGGCCAAGTCCGATCTCGACAAGACCCGGGTACACAGCTTTGTTGACGGCACCGTTGAACAACTGACCTTGAGCGTGGGGGCACGTGCAGCCCAGGCAGCCATGAGCCCGGCGATGGTGATCATTCCCGATCGCACGAACATGGAAAGCGGACGGATCGTTGCGGGCTTTTCTCAGGTGTCCCGGCGGGAAATTTATGAAGGCATGGCCGCCGAGATTGCCTGCGAAAGCAACTTCCACATCGGCATGACCAACACAGTCCTTCCGGCTCGGATCACCCGCATCCAGACACCGATCTCCTCCGGCCAGATGGCTCCAAGCGGCCGGTTGATGGAACCGGCGGAACGGGCAAAGCGTGGTCAGGTTGTAGCCCACCTTGATCTGGTGCACCCGGAGCACCAGGAGCTCCTCGTACCGGGCAGCGGCTGTATCGTTCAGGCTTACACAACACACCTGAAAGGCCCGCTGGAAGGCACCTTCACAGCGCATGTGATCGAGGCCCTCGGCATCATCAAGGCGGTCGGCCTTCGGATCAAGGCCTGGCTCGGTCTGGCTTCCGGAATTGGTCTTGCGGGCGCCAGCCACTAATACCTCTCTATCAGCGCCAAAACGCCCGGGCATCGCGCCCGGGCTTTTTTCTTTTTCGGCGGTCTCCGGGAGACTTGAGGTGGCTTCTTATGGGGCAGTGCTCATAAGGCCGTGACCACCCTCAATCGATGCCGGTATCCAACAGGACTTGGACTGCGGTCAGGTTGGTGAAGTTTTTGAGAATTCCCGTAAGTGGTTTTGTGGATGTCTTTTTCACCTTCAGAGCAGACCCAAACGCCTTCGCCAAACAGGTTCACCGGCCTCCAGGTTCTCTTTGGCCAGAACGCAAAAACAGGTGTCCAGAAGCCAAAAGATCGGTCCAGCGATTTCTACCATATTCGCCTTGTCAACAAACAAGACTGCCCTTTGGGGGTGGTTGAAACTCAAAGGATTAGTGAAATGAACCTCAAAGCCCTGACCCTTGCCGCTGCCGCTTTCTCAATCGGTTTTATCGGTGAAGTCGACCTGTCCGCGATCCAGAACGGTGGCCCGGTAACTCTTCAAATCAGCGAAGCAGGTGCGCAAACAGCGTCACAGAACGCAGCTCGCCGAACATCACGCCGCACATCGCGCCGGGTCAATCGCCGACATGAATCTTATGAAAACGCCACCGAGAGCAACTGATCCCGATCAACTCACTTTGCCAGAACACTTCAAACAAATACCGCTCCAAATCCTGACAAAGGCGCGGTAATCAAACCAAAGGAAAACAACATGAACGCCAAAGCATTTACTCTTGCCGCTGCCGCCTTCTGCGTGGGTTATGTCGGAGAAGTCAACATTGACCAGGTTCGATCCGGGAGTCCGATCAGTTTTTCTGTAAGCGAAGCCGATGCCCAGACCGCCTCACAAAACGCTGCACGCAGGACCGCCCGCCGGACGTCGCGCCGCGTCAACCGCCGCCACAACATCTCCGGCTGCTCGCCGTACAATGCCTATTACAACTGCGGCGGCGTCTACTATCAGGCCGTCACTGAAAACGGTACGACCGTTTATGTTGTCGTCAATCCGTGACGCCCAGTTCATTTAAGAAATTATTCGATCTGCAGGACCGCGCCGTCGGTCCTGCAGCCGTTTTTGGAGTAGACTCACCCCAAATTCAGTTCCTTGAAGAAGTAATTGCCCTTGTCGTAGACGACGATGAAGGCGGGGAATTCTTCGACTTCAAGCTTCCGCACCGCTTCCATGTCGAGTTCCTCGAATTCCACGACCTCGACCTTCTTGATACAGTCCTGTGCAAGGCGGGCAGCCGGGCGCCGATGGAGCCGAGATAAAACCCGCCATGCGCCTGACAGGCGCACCGACCAGAAGCCTATCACGGATCTCTACGTACACTTTTGTCGAGCAGACTTCTCTGGGTCGCAATGCGATCCATTTTCTTGTCGGCGCGAAAATCGGACTTCAGACCGAGCACAAGTCCAACCGATAGGAGCACTCCAACAATACGAAACAGCCAAAGGGCCCCTGTAACACCAAGTAGCTCTACGGCCCATTGAGCCCGATAACTGGTCCGGATATTGTCTGCATCCACGAAGAACAGACCAAACACGCATACGGAAAGTAGACTGATACCTAGAAGCGTGGGCCGGTTATGTCTTCTGAAAAGGGAACGACCAAACACTCTAAGCTCCGGGTGACTTTTTTATTTCGTTTTTTAGGTAACAATCAGAGGTTTAAAGAACATAAAGCCCGCAAGTATGGCGGCTTGCGGGCTTTGCCAGAGCAATATGGATTTTGCCGGAGTCCGGCCAAAACTCACCCCAAATTCAGTTCCTTGAAGAAGTCATTGCCCTTGTCGTCTACGACGATGAAGGCGGGGAAGTCTTCGACTTCGATCTTCCAGACCGCTTCCATGCCAAGTTCCTCGAACTCGACGACCTCGACCTTCTTGATGCAGTCCTGGGCAAGCCGGGCAGCCGGGCCTCCTATGGAGCCGAGATAAAACCCGCCATGCGCCTGACAGGCGCGGCGGACTTGAGCCGAGCGGTTGCCCTTTGCCAACATGACCATCGAGCCGCCGGCCGCCTGGAACTGATCGACATAGGCGTCCATGCGGCCGGCCGTGGTCGGCCCAAAGGAACCGGAGGGCATGCCGTCCGGGGTCTTGGCAGGGCCTGCATAATAAACCGGGTGGTTCTTGATGTAGTCGGGCAGGGGGGCGCCGGCTTCCAGCCTTTCTCGCAGTTTGGCGTGGGCCGCATCACGGGCAACGATCAGTGTACCGGTCAACGACAGACGGGTCTTGATCGGATGCTTTGTGAGTTCCCCGAGGATATCGGACATCGGCTTTGTCAGGTCGATCTCGACGACGTCCCCCCCCAAGTGTTCATCGGTGATTTCAGGCAGATATTTTTCCGGATGCATTTCCAGCTGTTCCAGGAAAATCCCGTCCTTGGTGATCTTGCCAACGGCCTGACGGTCGGCGGAGCAGGACACGGCCAGACCAATCGGCAGGGAGGCGCCATGGCGCGGCAAGCGGATCACGCGAACATCATGGCAGAAGTATTTGCCGCCGAACTGTGCGCCAACGCCAGTTGCCTGGGTCAGCTTATGGATCTCTTCTTCCATGGCGAGATCCCGGAACGCGTGCCCTGCTTCGGAGCCTTCGGTCGGCAGATTGTCGAGATAACGCGCAGAGGCATATTTCGCTGTCTTCAGGTTCATCTCCGCCGATGTGCCACCGATAACAATCGCAAGGTGGTAAGGCGGGCAGGCTGCCGTTCCGAGCGTCAGGATCTTTTCCTTCAGGAAGTCGATCATGCGGTCGTGGGTCAGGAGCGACGGCGTTCCTTGAAACAGAAAGGTCTTGTTGGCCGAACCGCCGCCCTTGGCCATGAACAGGAACTTGTAGGCGTCTTCGCCATCCGAGTAGAGTTCAATCTGCGCCGGCATGTTGTTCTTGGTGTTTTTCTCCTCGAACATGGAGATTGGCGCGAGCTGCGAATAGCGCAGGTTCTTCTTGAAATAGGCATCGCGTGCACCTTCTCCGAGCGCTGCCTCGTCGCCGCCGGAGGTCCATACACGGCGGCCCTTCTTGCCCATGATGATCGCCGTGCCGGTGTCCTGGCACATCGGCAGAACGCCGTGAGAGGCGATGTTGGCGTTCTTCAGGAGATCAAAGGCAACGAATTTGTCGTTTTTGGTCGCTTCCGGATCATCCAGGATCTTTTGCAGTTGCTCCAGATGCCCCGGGCGCAGATAGTGGTTGATGTCCTTGAAGGCTTCCTCGGCCAGAAGGCGCAGGCCCTCCGGCTCGACAACAATCACTTCCTCACCATTGAATTCAGCTGTTTTGACGTGGTCAGAGGTCAGCTTGCGATAAGGCGTTGTGTCTTCGCCTTGCGGGAAGAGGGCGCTGTGCTGATAGTCTGGCGGGGTGACGGGCGCGTTCATGCAAAATGCCTTCCTGATCTGGCTGGGTATGGCGAAAGCCAATCCCTGGCAAAAGGTCTATGGCGTGTTCTTAAGTAAAAAGACCGCGAACGCCAAGCGCCGCGGTCTCATTATTTGGTCTGATCGAAGAAGTGTCAGCGAGTCGCTGTCAGATTGAGCGTGACGGTGACAACATCACCGACGGTATCTGTTCCGACACCGGACCCAAGGCCGTATTCAAGACGGTTTAAAGTCGCCATGCCATTGGCGGTGGCTGTGTCGCCGTCGATTGCCAGCGTAAAGTCCAGGACGAGCGGCATGGATACGCCTTTGATCGTGAGTGTTCCGTTTGCCCGGTAACTGTCGCCTTCCACCCGTTCAACACTGTCGGCTGTAAATGTTGCGTCCGGGAACGCGGCAGCATCGAACCAGTCTCCATTCGGCAGGGTACCATCGAACTGCGCGTTACCAGTGGAGGCGCTTGCCGGTCGGATGGTTGCCGATATGTCCGCGTTTTCCGGCGCGTCCGGGTCAAACTCGATGGACGCGTCCCAAGAGGTGAATTGGCCTGTCAGAGTGCTGCTACCCTGCTGGACCTCGAACCCTAATGTGCTCTGGGCCGGATCGACGGTCCATGTCTCGGCAAGCGCGGGCTGTACGACCACGAAAGGCAAGGTGCAGCTGAGGAGTGCAAGTGATTTCAGTGTCATGCTTTGGCTTTCTCAGAATATGATTCAAGCGCGTTTTGAGCCGGCTTGGTTGATGTCATGCGCTTCAAGGTGTCGTCCTTGGCAATAAAATGGTGCTTCAGTGCAGCGGCGATATGTACAACCACTAGGGCGATTAGCAGATACGCACCATATTCATGGAGGATCATAAAGAAGGCCTCGGCCTGTTCTTTTGTTCCAAGGGCTTCCGGATAGGGCAGGTGTGGGATCGGCAGAACATTAAAGACCACCGTCGGGATGCCCCAGGGGGATGCGGACACCATGAACCAGCCGGTAATCGGCATTGCGAAGATCAGGACGTAAAGCCCGATATGGCCGAGATGAGCTGCGAGTTTCTCAAGAGCCGGCATGTCAGCCGGCAGTTTCGGCGAGGGATTTGCCAGACGCCAAACAAGCCTGAAGGCCGCGAGCGTCAGGACAACAAAGCCGAATGACTTGTGCAGCTGATAAAGCTGAAAAAGGTTCGGATCGGTTTGCGGCAGCTGCTTGAGATAAAGTCCGAAGGCAAGCATCCCGATAATCAGCAAAGCCATGGTCCAATGAAAGAATATGGCTATCCGGCCATAGCCGGTTGGCGTATTGCGATACATGGCTGTTTCCCTCGGCAAACGGGAAGCCTTCAAAAGGCTCCCCGCATCTTGGCAGATTAGTTCGTTGCGGCAGTCGTCAGTGTTTCCGTGTGGAACGTGATGGTGACCTCGTCACCTACATAGGGCACAAACTTGTCCATGCCGAAGTCAGAGCGCTTGATCACGGTGTTTACGGCAAAACCAACCGATTCCTTCTTCGCCATCGGATGCTCACCCATAGCCTTGACATCAACGGTTAGGGTCGCCGGTTTCGTGATGCCTTTAATGGTGAGATCGCCGGCCACTTCAAGCTGCTTCTCGCCGGTTTGTTCGACACTTGTGCTCCTAAACGTTGCTTCAGGGAACTTTTCAGCGTCAAAGAAGTCGGCGCTCAGGAGGTGCTTGTCCCGGTCCGCCCAGAACGTGTCGAGGCTGCCGATCTGAATGGTGAACTCGATTGAGGAATTAGCTGGTGTTTCCTTGTCGATCAACAAGGTACCATCCCAGTCGCCAAAACGGCCATCGGTGGTGGAGTAACCTAGGTGATCGTATGTGAATGACAGGTTGGAGTGGGATTTATCGAAGTCGAACGCGACTGGTTCGGCTACGGCGGCGCCAGCTAGAATAGACAGGGCGAAAGCAGATGCTGCAAGACGGATCATTTTGGAACCTCATCAATAAGACTGTTGAAGACGTTCCATGGGGAACGCTATTCCATCAAATAAGCCGTTTTTCACCATCTGCAATTTGACTCACTGTTTTATCATAATGAACAATTTGTCATAGTTTCGACAGACAGTTCGGGAATACAGCTCCGAGAGTGTTCGCGAAGCTTGGACGTATTTGCGGGATCTCCAGCCGGGCTCGGCAACAGTTGATAGTGACGGAAGCGGCGTATTTTGACCTTGAAACAATTCGGATATTGATGAACTTGAGCCGGGTCATGAAGGCATCAAAGTCTTCAGGCATCTCTTTCATGTCTCGATCAATCTAGATCCGTTTCCCTTCAACATCGCCAGTGCTTTGACCTCGAACCTTCTGGAGCATATCCGTGAACCGTGCAGCTATCGTGTGCCATCGTGGCCTCAGCCTCAAAGCCCCGGAAAACACTCTGGCATCTTTGGAAAAAGCGATCGAAGCAGGCGCGGAGGTTGTCGAACTCGATGTCCGTCCATCCCACGACGGTGTCCTCTACGTTTTTCACGATGATACGCTGGACAGAACCACGAACGGCTCGGGCCGGTTTGCCGACAAACTCTCATCTGAGATCGATCGATTTGACGCAGGTTCATGGTTTTCAGAAAAGTTTTCCGGCGAACGTGTGCCGCGGTTTGATGCTTTCCTGAAGGCGTGCCGGGACCGGATTGCGGTCTATGCTGAGATCAAAGAAGGAGATCCGGCGGACGTCCGAGACATGCTCAAAGCCAATGGTCTCCTTGAAACAGCCTGGACGTTTTCCTTTGATCAAGCCATTCGAGCCGAGGCACGGGCACGTGTTCCTGATCTCCGGCTCATGGTCTTGTTTGATCACGTAGGCTCGGTGGAACGGGCGGTCGCGCAGGGCGCGGCAATTCTGGAGTTTCAAGCGCACAACCTGGACCCTGTTCTTGTTGCCTCAGCAAGGGATGCAGGACTCATTACGCAGCTTTTTTACGACGGTGATGATCGCCGCGTGTTCGAACTGGCGGTCAAGTGCGGCATCCAGCAGATGAACATTGACCATGTCGACGTTTTCCGCTCTGTTGAAGACGAATTTCTTATCCCGGCGACCTAGGATTATTGGGTCGCAAGCTGGGCCCTGCAAAACACAAAAAGGACAGAGACCGGTGACGGGTCATGATGCTGCCTTGAGCCTCAACCGGTTCGAAACGCGGCTTGCAACACGGCTGGTGTTTTTCATTGGCGGACTAACCATGGGCGCATGGTCACCGTTGATCCCATTCGCACAACAAAGGCTAGGCGTTGATGATGCCGGCCTTGGCCTTTTGCTATTGTGCCTTGGCATCGGCTCGGTTCTTTTCATGCCGCTTGCCGGTCCGTTATGCGCCGCATTCGGAAGCCGGCGTGTGATTGTCGGGTCCGGGATTGGACTGATTGCCGGATTTCCGGCTCTTGGCTACGCAGAAACGATCCCCCTCATGGCCATCGCCGTCTTCCTGTTCGGGAGCTTCCTCGGGGTCATGGAAGTCGGCATGAACTCCCATGCGGTGGATGTTGAGAGTGGATCGGACAAACCGCTGATGTCGGGTTTCCATGCCCAGTTCAGCATCGGCGGGTTTGCCGGAGCAGGCGGCGTCACACTCTTCCTGACGCTTGGCCTGTCACCGTTCGCATCTGCTGCCTTGATTGCGATTTCAAGCCTCCTGCTGCTGATTGTTGCCACCCCCCGGCTGCTTCCCGATCGCACGGGCGGTTCTTCAACGGGCGGCGCTTTCCCGAAAGGCGTCGTCCTGTTGCTGGCACTCCTGATTGCCATCACGTTTTTGACCGAAGGAGCTGTTTTGGACTGGAGCGCTGCGCTGATCACAGATCAGGGTCTGGTGGACATTGCCCAGGGTGGAATTGGATTCATGTGTTTTTCAATCACGATGACGATTGGTCGTTTGCTGGGCGACCGGGTGGTTGCCAGGTTCGGTCCGAAAAACATCCTGCTTTGGGGCGGGGTGATCACCATTGCCGGTATCCTGCTTGTTGCAACTGCGAGCAACCTTGCCGTGTCGTTAATAGGATTTGCAGCGATCGGTGCCGGGGTTTGCAACATTGTCCCGGTGCTCTTCAGCTTGACAGGTCGGCAAAAGGTCATGCCGCAAGGCGCTGCGATTGCGGCGGTCGCTACAGCCGGATATGGCGGAATTTTATTGGGACCAGCGGTGATCGGTTTTGTTGCGGACGGGATCGGCTTGCCCGTCACGTTTGCCGGGCTTTCCGTGCTGATGGCAATCGTGGTTTTAAGCGCTAGTGCGGCGGTTAAAGGTTCGACGGCTGAGTAGTTGATTGGCTTCTACAGTCCGCCGGCTAAGTCCGGCGAACTGCAGGATGAAGGTGTTATTAAAGACCCAAGCCGCCGAGACAGCTGTATTTGATATTCAGATAGTCATCGAGGCCATATTTGGAGCCCTCGTTGCCGATACCGCTGTCCTTGACGCCGCCGAAGGGCGCGACTTCCGTCGTGATGACGCCTTCGTTTATGCCGACAAGGCCATACTGCAGAGCTTCCATGACGCGGAAGGTCCGGCCGAGATCCTGGGTGTAGAAGTAGCAGGCCAGGCCGTATTCGGTGTCGTTCGCCCGGGCAATTGCGTCTTCTTCGGTCTCAAACTTGAACAGCGCAGCCAAGGGACCAAATGTCTCCTCGTTGGCAACTTTCATGTCCGCAGTTGCTCCGACAATCAATGTCGGCTCATAGAAGGTGCCCGGACCGTCGCTGCGCTTACCGCCGGAGATAAGTTCACCGCCCTTTGCAAGGGCATCAGCCACATGGTCGGCCACTTTTTCAAGAGCTGCTTCGTTGATGAGCGGTCCTTGTGTGCTGCCATCTTCCAGACCGTTGCCGGGCTTGAGTTGTGCAGCAATCGCGTCCTTCAGCTTGGCCGCAAAGGCATCGTAGACACCTGCTTGCACGTAGATCCGGTTGGCGCAGACACATGTTTGGCCGGAATTGCGGAACTTTGAGGCGATTGCACCCTCAACGGCCTTGTCCAGATCCGCATCGTCGAACACGATGAACGGCGCATTGCCGCCAAGCTCCATGGAGATTTTCTTCATGTTCTTGCCTGCGTTCCCGGCCAGCAGCTTGCCGACGCGGGTCGAACCGGTGAAGGTGATCTTCCGCAGGAGCGGGTTTTCACACATTTCTTCGCCAATCGCCGGAGCGTCACCGGTGACGATGTTGACCACACCGGCCGGGATACCGGCTTTTTCTGCAAGAATGCCGTAAATCAGAGCGGAGTAGGGTGTGAATTCAGCCGGTTTCATCACCATGGTGCAGCCGGCCGCAAGGGCGGCACCGAGCTTGCGGGCAATCATGGAGTTCGGGAAGTTCCATGGTGTGATCGCGCCGACAACGCCGACAGGCTCCTTGGTGACCAGGATGCGCCGGTCCGGCCAGGGAGACGGGATTGTGTCGCCATAGACCCGTTTGCCTTCTTCGGCAAAGAACCGGATGTACTTCACACCCAGTGCGATTTCGCCTTTCGCCTCGGCAAGCGGTTTGCCCATTTCGGTGGTGAGCAACACGGCCAAGTCATCGATCACCGCCATGATCTCATCGCAGAGCTTATGCATGAGTGTGGCGCGGGCCTCTGCGGTCAAGGCCTTCCAGGCCGGCATGGCCTTATGGGCCGCATCGATGGCGCGTTTTGTCTCTTCCCGGCCGCAGACCGGAATGGTGCCAATCACATCTCCGGTCGCCGGGTTGGTCACTTCCATTGTTTGGCCGCTGTCGGCATCCACCCAGGACCCGTCGATGTAGACTTGCTGTTTCAAGAGTGCCGGATTGAGAGACATAGAGAACTCCGTGACATAAGGGCAGGAACCGAGCGAGTGCCGGTCTGAGGTGTTCAAGTGATAGGCGGATCACCAAGGGTCTGGCAAGGCAAAACACTGTTGCAACAGTTCACCGCCCAAACCCGGCGTGGCCGTGTCTGAGCGGTGAACGAAGAAGCGTTGAACGGATCGGTGATTGCGCTGGATCAGCTGCCGCCAAGCCGGCTTTGCAGGGTCGCGATCTCATCGGCAAGGGACTGGGCCTGCTTCTGGATGCGATCAAGGGCGACCCGCATGCTGTCGAGATCTGCGGTGGTGTCTTCTGCAACAGGCGGCGACCCGCGCCCGACCAGAAGCCAAGTCGGGCTGACGTTCAAAAGGCCTGCCAGCAGGATGAGCTTGTTGGACCGCGGCTCGGAACGGTCGCTTTCCCAGCTTTGCAGGGTGGAGGTTTTGATGCCGAGGCGGCGCGCGAGCTGGGCGGTGGACAGTCCGGCAATATCCCGTGCCTTACAAATCCGTTCTCCCAAGGTGTAGTCGCTGCTGCTGTTCGACATGTAGTTGGCTCCGGTGTCCACAGGTGTGCCGACAGCCGGATAAACCGTCTGTTCGACTTCGTGCGGGACTTCAATTTTCTTTAGATTGGTCATGGGGCGGACCCTCGCACGTTGTGGCGGTGCACCGCAACAGCCAGCCGGCGTTTTGTCGGAAAAAGAAATATGAGTGGCGCAAACCCGCGCCAGGTTCGCTAAAATTGCCGGTGATGGTTCAAGCAAATCCGGCAGTCTCAATTGGAATGCGCGCGGGAGCCTAATACTCTCGCTCAAAGAATATTCCGGCCTTGGAAGACCCATCTGCGCCGACTTCACCGCGAACCTTCAGGCCGCGGTCGAGGTCAATGTCGACTTTCACCCGGCTTGAATTGCTAGAGGTTCCTTGCTCGACCCCCAAATAGATGTTGTCGTTGATGTAACGGCCAACAGACACGGACGGTCCATCTTCTCCGGATGTGTCGATGTCGATTGCGTCAAGGCCAAGTGACTTTCGGATTTGTGCTAGCGGCCCGCTGTCACTGCCGCCGGTCAGGGTTGCGACTGCCGCTCCTAGCTGGGCAATTTGAGTGGCAGACAGGTTGCCGATGGATTTGCCGAACAAGAGAAGTGCCAGGACTTCATCCTGTGGTAGTTCCGGGGAGGATGTGAAGGCGATCTGCGGATCATCCGCTTCGCCTGTGACCGTAATCGTAATGGTGGTGTCACTGACGGTCGTGGTCGCAACAAACTCCAGAAATGGTGTGAGACTGCCCTCAAATGTGGCACGGCCCGTGGAGAACGTCAGACGCCGGGTCAGAATGTCCAGCACGCCGCGGCGCAAGGTGAACGCGCCGATGGCTTGGGGATCGGCGGTAGTTCCAACAATCTTCAAGTTGCCCTGAAGTTCCGCATCAAGGCCGCGACCGCGAATGAAGATACGGCCAGGGGCCGATACCAGAACATCAAGGCGTGGAGGATTGCTGCGTTGTTCGGTTTGCCGCCCGCTGTCGCCGCCGCCGAGCTCTTCAGCCTGGCGCCGGACAGCGGCAGACGCATTGAGGTGCCGGACATCAACCGGGGGGATCGCCCCGGGAAGCGACTCTGGAATGGAGACGTCCGCCTTGTTGATGGTCACCGTACCGCCGATCAATGGGGACGCGTTGGTCGAGGCGAGGGGGCCGGCGACAGAAATGCTGGCATCGACTTCTGCATTGACCAGACCTGGATCTATATAGCGCGCCTTGTCGAGGACAAGGTTGAGATTGGCCGGCGAGCCGTCTTTCATTCCGACTGTGCCGGATGCCGACAAAGATCCACCTGTTGCGAGATCACCGGCAATGCCATTCAGCGAGGCTTGATCCTGGGTGACATTCGCCGAACCGCGAATGTTTTGAACTGTAAGACCAGTTGAAAGACTGGTTACCTTGAGGCCGGATGGCGCCGCGGTGAGATCATAGGCTGGAGATTGCGCACTGCCACCGATGGATCCGTTCAAGCTTATTCCACCCTCGGCGCGGATGCCCGCCTCCAGTAGGGGCCGTCTCAAGGCGGCGGTCGGAATGGTGCCATCCACCGTGATGGAGAGTGGTTGAGGCGAACTTAGCCCGACGGTGCCGTTGGCGCTGATAGATAGTCCGTTTGCATCGGACACCTTGGTGGTTTGGGATATCTGATTGTTTATCAGAGTGCCGTTTGAGTTTAGCGCCAGGGCCGAGAGCCCATTGTCCCGCAAGGGAGATGCTGTCAGTCCGCTGCCGGACAGCGTCCAATCAACTTCCGGGGCTGATGTGCTGCCTTTTGCATTTACCGTCCCCGTCAAAGTGCCGCCGATTCCGAGCGACGAAACAAAAGCGTTCGCCAATGAAAGGGGCACTTCGTTCAGATCGGCTTGAAGGCCCAGAGCCTCGCCGGCGGATCCTGAGATCGATAACGACCCTTTACCGAGTGCAAGTTCCAGCGGAGTGATATCAGCTGTCCCATCGCCATAAGTGATCGTGGCAGGCTGCTTCAGTTGGCTGGCGATACCCTGATAATTCAGCGCGAGCTGATTGAGCGCGAGTGCATAACTCGCAGCAGACGGTTGGGACAGGACAGCTGCTAGGGTGAGGCCGTCTTGCGCACCTTCCTCAAGCTTTACATCGGCGGTCAGTGCCGTGCCGCTGCCTTGCGGCTTTGCCGTAAGGGCCACACTGCGCACCGGGGTTGCTGCCGTGATCAGATCGTTCACGACAAGGTCGGCCGACACCGTTTTGGGATCATAGGGGCGCGCGATATCGGCTTTCAGCTGAAGACTGCCGATGTTGACTGAAGGAACGTCGATTTCAGAGCCTGAGAGATCCAGTAGAAGTTTTCCAGCATCAGGATCGGCGGTAAGCGTTCCTTCAAGGCGGCCGCCAAGCTCCGTCAGGACCAAGGGTGAGATTGCTGCCAGGTTCGGGGCGTCGATCTTCAAGGAACCACTCAGCGTCTCGACAGGGTTTGCCAAGTCAGCCACAGAAAGATCGCCAGTGATGGTGTTTTCCGCCACTCTCACGGCCAACGGATTGAGTTCTGCCGCGCCATCAGCGCTTTTGAGATCTACATCAACCGAGACGGTCTGCTCGTTCAGATCCGCGGACCCGTTGACGCTCGCGGACGGCGCCGACGGATCGGCGGTCGCTTCGATATCCAGTTCCAAATTGTCGAGAGGAGTGCCGGCCAGGAGGATCTGTTTGGATTTCACATCCGCGGTGATGTCCAGCCGGTCCAGCGGCCCGGATGTTTCAGCGCTCAGGTCCAGCGCGCCGCCCAACTGCGGATCCGCCAAAGCGAGATCGGGGAGGGATACAGTGATGTCGGAAGCGAGGGTACCCGACACATAATCCGCAGATCCGGCCAGGGTTAAATTGGTGTTTGTCACCGTCAGATCTTCAACCGAGACATCGTCCGCACCGGCAAATTTGATGGTGCTTTTCATGTCCGTTCGACCAGTGAGCAGCGCATCGGCTTGCGCGATACTTGTCTTCAGATCTTGCGCGACTGATTGAAGATTTGCTGTTCCTTCCAGCGCCGACGGGTCCAGGTCGAAATCCACGCTCGTGGTCACAGCGCCGCCAAGGTCTTGTCCTGCGAGTTGTGAAAAGCGGCTGAGATCCGACAGGGTCAGGCGACCATTGCCGGACGCCTTTTCCGCACTCAGCTCAGTTTCGGACAGATTGAGGTTCGCGAAATTGGAGGTGAGGCCGAGGGCGCTCAAATTGAGTGTTTGCGATGCGCCATTGACCGATCCATTAGTGTTGAGTGCCAAAGCACCCATAACAAACTGGATTTCGGTCATCAGGCCCTGCAAGCCATCAGCAGTCAGGGAAAGATCAAAGGGAGTGGTCAGCACGTCCGGGGTGAAATCTGCGCCGCTTCCCTTTGCCGCCAGTTGGATCTGACCGCTGCGGATTTCGGTGGTTTCGAACGAGGCCAGTCCAATATCCGTTGACCAGGCGACTGACGACATGTCGCCATTTGCGGAGAGTTTGAGCGTCAGGGGACCAAAAGCAATCCGCCGATTACCGAGATCGAGCGCAATCAGGGAATCGCCGCCCGCGCTGAGGGCCAAGTCGGCTTCTGCCGACAAGCGTTTGTTTTCAAGCGCCCCTTGGGCTGACAGGGAAACGGTCTGTGTTTTCAAGTTGATTGCGCCGGATTGCGGCGCAAAATCCAATGTGAAATCTGCCTTTCCTGCGGCGTTGGTTGTCCCCAGCAAAAAAGCATGCGCTTCGGGCGGCGCCAATGGGGCGAGGTCGCCGTCAAGGTCAAAGGTCAAGTGACGGGCCGCTGCCGTTTCGGCAAGCTTGGCCGTGCCCGAAACCGTCTGGCGTCCATCAAGAGCGATGCTGAGATCTGCGGCCCATTCATTAAGCGGGCCGCTGCCGGTCAGCTCAAGGCCAAGTGCCGGAAGGTCTGGAACATCAAGTACCCGGGCAGCCAAACCACCGCGCGGTTCGGACACCTTGATGTCAAAGGCCAGGGTTTCTTCCGAGGGAGCGAATTCTGCTTTTGCGGTGAGGTGCGCGTCTACACCGTCGATCCGCCGGACGTCCAGATTGGCCGAAAAGATCGCCGGATCCATCGCGGCACTGCCTGAGCCGGTCAATGCCAGCGCAATCGGTGTCCCGAGCAGGGGCTCGGCGAGATTTATCTCCGAAATGCTGAGCGATCCGAGCTCAACATCAAGCGGAAGCGTGAAGGATGATCCCGTTTGATCGGCGCTTTCGGCGGGCTGCGTCTCTTTCGAAGCCGCGGGTAGCCGGTTCAGGTCGAACCGGGAGGCAGAGATATCATTGACTTGCAATGTGCCGGAGATGAGCTGAAGCGGAGACCATGAAACGCTTAAATCATCCGCTTCGAGCCAGGTGCCCAAGTCATCGCCGAGCGCAATACGTTTGGCCGAAAGATCGAGATCAAACCCAAGATAAAGGTCTTCAACAGAGATGGTTTGGGAGGTGGAGGACGCAAGATCGCTTGCCATGTTGGACACGAGTGTCCGTCCTGCCGGGAATTGCAGGATGGCGATCACGGCAAGCTGAATTGCGACCGCCAGTGCAATCAGCAGTCCAATGATCCTCAGGGCTAGATTTACAAAACGCATCGGCGTTAGAAGGCCTGGCTTAGTCCAACATAAAGGGCAAAACTCGGGTCGTCCTGTTCCGGGTCGAGCGGGACAGCCGCATCGACTCGCAGGGGACCTATGGGCGTAAAGTAACGCAGTCCGGCGCCCACGCCTATCTTCAGGCCATCAGAAAAATCAGGAATGGTATCTTCATAAGCATTGCCCGCATCGACAAAGCCAACGACACCGATGGTCTCGGTGATCCTGACGCGGACTTCGCCGGACATCTCGATGAGCGAGCGCCCACCAACGACTTCACCATTTAACCGCGGACCAACGTTCCGGTAGGCGTAGCCGCGGATTGACCCGCCGCCGCCTGCAATGAGGCGGCGGTTCGCTGGCACGGCCGACACAGACGGTGCGATGATTGATCCAGCAGAGAGTTTGCCGGCCAGGATAAAGCGTTTTGCTTCATCAAGAGCGTAGTAGCTTGAAACGGTTCCTTGGAGAAAACCCATCCCGTTGCCGTTCTTGGCATCATAGGCCGGCTCGCCAAAGAGGGCGGCAAAGACACCCTTTGACGGATTGAGCTTGTCGTCCCGGTTGTCGAAGGTCAGATCCGCCGGAAGCCCGACCAGAAGATATTGGTTGTCGCCGAAAGCGTCTTCTTCGTCGGCATACTGGATCTCAAAGCCGGCCCGGCCCTTGATCTGCTCGCTGAACTCACGGCTCAGGAATGCGTCATAGGTCAGCGTCCGACTGATGTAGGCATCCGGGTTTTCCTGCTTGGCTTCAAGGCTTGTCGTAAAGCTGGTGAGAGGGCCGAAAACACCGGGTTTTTCAAACGCAATGCGGGCGGAGTATTCCTGGTTGGCGATGCTTTCCGACCCGATACGGCCAATCGAGCCTTCGACCGACAGGGTTTCCCCACCGCCAAACAAATTGCGTCGGCGCCAATAGGCTTCCGCGCTGAAGCCTTCAGAGCTCGACCAGGACGCGCCTGCGCCGATGACATGGCGTTTGCGCTCGGTGACCTGGATGGTGATCGGCAAAGTGCCGTCCGGTCTTGCGATGTCACCTTCGACAAACCGGATGGAGGAAAAGATGCCAAGGTCGTTCAAGCGTTTCCGCGCACGTGAAATGTCTTCGGGCGAATAAATGCCACCTTCCGGGATCATTGCCTGCTGGACCACAAACTCCGGCTTCGTGACTTCGGTGCCTGAGACCGATACCTTGCCAAACCTTGCCTGCGGACCGGCATCTGCGACCAAGGCGACGTCCAATCGATCGGAGCTGTGGTCTGCCGTAATCCGGCGCTCTGTGATTTTCGCCTCCGGATAGCCGCGTCCACGCAACATCGTGACAATTCGGCGCTCGGCACTCAGAATTTTGCCGGAGCCTGCGGGCTCTCCGGGAGCAAGACCCCAGAAAGCAGGATCGGTCGAGAGTTCGCCGCCGGGGCTTTGTACTGTGACAGTCCCGAATGTGAAAGCCGGGCCCGGGTCGACCAGGATCTTTACTTGAACAGGCCGCCCGTCCGGCAAGCCAGCGCGCTCAAGCGCGCTTTCAAGCGGCAGTCCATTGAGGGAAATGCTGACTGTACCGCCATAGCGCCCATCGGCATAAAGGCGGGCGATCAAACGTTCCCGGTCCGACAAGGACCGGGCGATCAACCCGGCTTCACCCGAGGGCGGTTTCTTCACTTGCTGAACCAGAAGCGATGTGGCGGTCATTTCCTTGGTCAGATCAGCATCACTTCGCTCAGATACAGCAACCTCTGCCTCATAGGCGATGGGGTCCGGGACGGCGGCCTCTTCTTCCTTGCCGTTCTCAAAGAACTTCCAGCCGAAGATTTCAAATGAATGTGCTGGTTGAGGAGCCAAGGCGAACTGCGCTGCAACGATCAGGGCTAACAGCGACGAGCCGGACAACAAAAAGGGTGCCGCGTTCTTCCTGTCAACGCGCGCATCACTAGCGCTTAAGCGCAGGCGCCGGACACGTCCGGACGCTTGAGACGGTAGACCCTTCACTCACTGCCGCCTGTTCAGGTTCAAAGCCGGCATGGTCGGGCACTAGGTGCCATGTTTCATGCCATTACCTTATCTGCAATTGCAGTCCCTACATGGCGCAGCTTAGTTGGCCATGGTTAAGAGGCTGTCAACATTGATAGACCATGGTGGCAGACCGAATGCAAGGCGGCGGTTTGACTTCGCGAAACGGCTAAAAAAGCGGCTCGTCTTCCGGCAAGCCCATGAGCCGGCGGGCAGCGGTCAGCGTGTTGACCATCAGCATGGCAATCGTCATCGGTCCGACACCGCCAGGCACCGGTGTGATGGCGCCGGCGTGTTCTGCGGCTTCGTCAAAGGCGACATCTCCAACAAGTCGGCTTTTGCCTTTGCCCTTTTCCGGAGCCGGGATCCGATTGATGCCGACATCAATCACAGTAGCCCCCGGTTTGATCCAGTCGCCCCTGACCATTTCCGGACGTCCGACTGCTGCGACGACAATATCGGCTGCGCGAACAACGTCGGGGAGGTCTTTCGTCCGGCTATGAGCGATGGTAACGGTGCAGCTTTCCTGCAGAAGCAACGAAGCCATCGGCTTGCCGACGATGTTCGACCGGCCGACGACAACAGCGTTCTTGCCGGACAATGTGTCGCCGAGCGTGCGCTTCAACAGCACAAGGCTGCCCGCAGGTGTGCAGGGGACAAGCGCGCTGTCGCGTTCGCCGGCGGTTAGAAGGCCAACATTGATCGGGTGAAAACCGTCGACATCCTTCTCCGGCTTGATCAGGCGCAGAACCTTGCTTTCATCGATATGCCCGGGCAGCGGAAGCTGCACGAGGATGCCGTGAATGTCCGGATCGTTGTTCAGCTGATCGACCATGCCTAGCACTGCGTCTTCGCTGGAGTCGGCAGGCATGGTGTGCTTCACGGAATGAAAGCCACACGCTTCGGCAGCGCGGTCCTTGTTTCGGACATAGACCTGGCTTGCCGGATCTTCTCCGACAAGAACAACCGCAAGGCCGGGGCGTTTGCCGGTTTCGCTCAGAAGCTTTGCTGCGCGTTCGGTGATCTCACCACGCACGGATTCTGCAATAGCTTTCCCGTCAATGATTTGAGCTTGTGGCATTCCGCCTCCCTTTGAACCTGAGATCGGTTTTCTATTCCTATCCGGTGCTCAGCTATAGAGCGCCCATCGCTTCTGTAAAATGCGGAAAACGTCTTATCGTGCTCTGCATTCGCCATTCATGTTCAAGTCGCAATTACAGCGACTTGGCGAATGCGTTCAATTCTGAGATGGCGCAGACGATATGATAGAGCGAACTGGCAGGCGCGGCCTCGTCTTCAAACGAGCCGTCAATATGCCATTTGTCCCTGTAAAGGCCGGCGGGCACGTCATCGAAATAAGCCGTGAGCGCTGCAACGGAGAGCGAAATGTCGGCCGTATAGGCTTCACGTTCCGCGCCAACAGATATCCCGGCCAAGGCAATGGCGGCCTTGATCCATTCCGTCTGCCCCCAGAGCCGTGCGACTGGGTCGCGCACGCTAAAGTCGTCATTGATCGACATAAAGGTTGCGCCGCGGCTTTCGTCAATGCCGTAGGTCCAGCCGATGTCGTAGAGCCGCCGGGCTGCGACAAGTGCATCCGCGTCGGCCCGGCTTGTGCCCCACCGGACCAGCAGCCAGGCCCATTCAAAATGGTGTCCGGGCTCCAAAATCCGTCCTTCGTCGCCGGGCAAAGGACCCCAGTGAAGATCGAAAAACTCGCGAAGTCCGCCATTCACAGGGTCGATCAGTTTGGTAAGAGCCAGCTCGGCCAACTCATCCGCCATGCCCGACCACATCGGGTCGTTGGAGACGCTTTCCCAAGCCATTGCAGCTTCAAACAGGTGCATGTGGGGATTTGCGCGCAGCGGGATGCGGTCCGGATTGTCCTCCCGGAACCCGATAACCGGGTGCTTATAGTTCTTGACCAAAACCTCAACGAGTGACTTTGCATCAGCTTCGGCGCTGCTCGCGCAGGCCGGGATCTTGTCGGCCATGTGGGCCAAGGCAAAAAGCACGAACGCCTGATTATAGAGATCGAAGCGCGCATCGCTTAGGGTGTTGTCCATGGCCGCGGCGGCCGCAAAGGTGCCGTCCGGCATTCGGTAGGTGTCCGAAAACCAAGCCCAGAGCCGGGTTGCTATGCTCTCTGACGGGCCTTTCCAGCCAAGCCGGGCCCCTTCAAGAAACGAATAGATCTGCCTTGGGACAACCCGCGCGCGCCGGTCTCGCAGCACACCTTGCTGGGTGGAAAGATCGACGGTTTCGTAGCACTCGCCGGTGTCTGAATTTATGCCGTCTGCCTGCCAGGTCGGCAATGCATCTTCCGTCAGCCAGCGGGTCAGGTCGTCGGCGAGTTTCTGGACGTGCGCGGTTTCAGAGGACATGGTCACCTATCACGTTACCGAGAGTGTTTTGCAGGACCTGCTGGCAGGAGTGGGCGGCAGGTTAGACCAACGTGGCAGACAAGCAAACCAGTAATATGATCAATGAGTTTTTCGCGTGTTCTTTGCCTAAAGAGCGATGCTGAAGGCGTTTACTCAGAAGCACGATCTGGTAACTGGTAGTAGTCACCCTTGGTATCATTGTGAATGTGATGGCTGATCTGAAGACCGGTCGGGCCGTCCAGTGTGCCGGCCATGATGGACACCACTTCTTGGCCACTCGGCTCCCAGAAGAGCTGGCTTCCGCAGGCTGCACAAAAACCACGCCGAGCGCTATCGGAGGACTGAAACCAGGTCAGGTTGTCTTCACCCTGAATGTGGAGGTCTTTCTTTGTGGCCTGGGTGGCAGCCACGAAATGACCGGACGTCTTGCGGCACTGGACGCAATGACATGCAATAACGGGGCGCAATGGCCCCGTTACTTCATAAGTGACACGACCACAAAGACAGCTGCCTTTCATCGTATCAGTCCGGGCGACTTAAACGTTGCTGTCCGGGAAGGACGCTTTGCGCTCTGCCATGAAATCGAGAAGCGCGTCGTCGATGGCCGGATCGAGAGCAGGGCCTGTATAGGCCGCGAGCTGCTCTTTCCAGATCTTGTTGGCGCGTTTGGCGGCATCCAGTTCGCCGTCCGCAAGCCATTGCTCATAAGAGTTGTTGTCCGCAACGCTGGAGCGGTAGAAGGCGCTCTCGAAGTTGCGTTGTGTGTGGGCTGCGCCAAGGAAATGGCCGCCTGGGCCGACTTCTTCCAGAGCGTCCATGGCCAGGGTCTCATCGTTGACGTCGATGCCCTTGGCAAGCACATGCATCATGCCGAGCTGATCGGCATCCAGAATGAACTTTTCATAAGACGAGCAAAGTCCGCCTTCGAGCCAACCGGCAGAGTGCAGACAGAAGTTTACGCCACCCTGAACGGTTGCCGTGATCGTCTGAGCGGACTCTTGAGCGGACTGAGCATCCGGCAGTTTCGATGCGGTGAACGATCCGCCCGAGCGGAACGGGAGTCCTGCGCGGCGGGCAAGCTTTGCTGCGCCGTTCAAAAGAAGCGAACCTTCCGGGCTGCCGAAGGTTGGCGCACCGGACTGCATCGAGATGGAGCTGACGAACGCGCCGAAGACGACCGGAGCGCCCGGGCGGATCAGCTGGGTAAGCGCGCAGCCGGCCAGAGCTTCGGCCAGAACCTGGGCTAGGGTGCCTGCAACTGTCACCGGGCTCATCGCACCGGCCAGAATAAATGGCGAAACGATACAGGCCTGATTGTGTCGGGCGTAGACCTTGAGCGCGCCCAGCATGGTTGCGTCGAACACCAGAGGTGAGTTGGCGTTGATCAGCTGGATCATTACGCAGTTCTGGTCGACGAAGTCTTCACCAAACGTGATTTGCGCCATGCGCACTGAATCTTCCGCACGTTCCGGCGCTGTGACAGATCCCATGAACGGCTTGTCGGAATATTTGATATGGGAATAGACCATGTCAAAGTGACGCTTGTTCACTGGCAGATCAACTGGCTCACACACGGTGCCGCCGGAATGGTGCATCCAGCGTGACATATAGGCGAGCTTCACGAAATTTCGGAAATCGTCGATCGTGCCATAGCGGCGCCCCTGGTCGAGATCGGTCACGAACGGAGGGCCATAGACTGGTGCGAACACCAGATTGTTGCCGCCGATTTCGACATTGCGCGCCGGGTTGCGGGCGTGTTGCGTAAATTGCGATGGTGCCGTTTTCAGGATCTCGCGCAGCATGCCCTTCGGAAAGCGGACCCGCTCGCCGTCAACCTCTGCACCTGCGATCTTCCAGATGTTGAGGACGTCCGGATCTTCGCGGAATTCCAGACCAATCTCGGCAAGAATGCGGTCGGCATTGGCCTCGATTGTTGCCGCGCCTTCGTCGCTCAGCACTTCGTAGTTCGGAATGCCCCGGCTGATATAAGGAGCGCCGACGCCTCCGGAAGTGGCGGTGCGTCTTTCGCGGCGGGCGGATCGGCCACGGCGGCCGGTGCTGACGGCGGCGTCTGACATTGTGGGGCTCCCTGAACAGAAAAATTTGTGTCGTTATGTCAAGTCTTAGAGGGCTTGGCCAGCGATCTTGGTGCGGATGCGTCCTATCATGCCCTATTTCCGTCATTGGGCGGGTTCCGGCCGCTGCGTCGGACGGCCGCGGTTTGCCGGGCTGAAATTCTGCTGCGTGTCGTCGCAACATGCTCCAATGACGCAATTGAGCTACTTTGCCATCCCGAGTGTCGCAATACTGGCGGCCAAATCGGCGGGGCAACGGCTCCGTGGTGCAGAAGAATATCCTTCGTGGATGGAACAAGCGGAAGGGAGCGCGTTTTGGCACAGCGCTGCCTGCCTTTTGAAGAGGAATGAAACATGTCAGCTTTTCCTGACAAGGCACAGGTCGTCATCGTCGGTCTCGGCGGCATCGTCGGCGCTTCGGTTGCGCATCACCTGATTGAGCGCGGCTGGACGGACATTGTCGGCATCGACAAGTCTGGCATTCCGACCGACGTCGGCTCCACCGCGCACGCTTCCGACTTCTGTTACACCACCAGCCACGATTTCCTGTCCACGTGGACCTCGCTCTATTCCGTCGACTTCTTCGATAAGATGGGCGCTTACGAACGTGTCGGCGGGCTTGAAATTGCGCGGACCGGCGACGATGCCTGGATGGAAGAAATCAAGCGCAAGGTGACCTCCGGCAAGGCATTCGGCACCAATGTCCGCCTCGTCACTCCGGCTGAAATCAAGGAAATGTTCCCGCTGATCGAGGAAGATCAGGTTCAGGGTGGCCTCTACGACCCGGACGCCGGTCTTGTCGTGCCGCGGTCCCAGGCGCTGTCCGGCCGGCTGGTCGACATGGGCGTGGAAAGTGGCAAGCTGAAGTCCTTCGCCAACACACCGGCGCTGTCGCTGGTCGTTGAGGACGGCAAGATCAAGGGTGTGAAAACCCATCGCGGCACAATTATCGCCGATCATGTTGTTGTTTGTGCCGGCCTCTGGGGCCGCCTGATCGCAAACATGGTGGGTGAGGACCTTCCGGTCATGCCGGTGGACCACCCGCTGACGTTCTTCGGTCCGTTCAACGAGTTTGAGGGCACCGGCAAGGACATCGGTTATCCGCTGCTGCGCGACCAGGGCAACTCTGCCTATATGCGCGATACGGGCGACCCGAAGACCACCGAAGGCGGCCAGATCGAGTGGGGCTATTACGAGACCACCAACCCGCGCATGTGCCACCCGCGCGATCTCCAGTCCAAGGAAGAAGCGCGCTTGTCACCCTCACAGCGCGACCTGGAGCTGGAGCAGGTCATTGAGCCGCTTGAAAAGGCGATGGAGCTGACCCCGATCTTGAGCGAACTCGGTTACAACGAGACCTGGTCCTTCAATGGACTGTTGCAGGTGTCTGCCGCTGGCGGTCCGTCCTGCGGGGAAAGCCAGAAAGTACGTGGTCTTTGGTACTGCGTTGCCATTTGGGTCAAGGACGGCCCGGGTTACGGCAAGCTGATCGCCGACTGGATGACCGACGGCCGCACCGAGATCGATCATGCGGGCATCGATTATTCCCGTTTCTATGCGCACCAGATGACGGAAAAATTCATTGAGGACCGGTGCTACGAAGCGGCCGAAAAAATCTACTTCCCGGCAATCCACCCGCGGGAGCCATATGCCGGATCGCGCAACATCAAGCGCTCACCGTTCTATGAGCGAGAAGTGGAGCTGGGCGGATACTTCATGGAGCTTGGCGGCTGGGAACGGGCGCACGGCTACGCGGCCAACGAGCACCTTTTGGAGAAATACGGCAATAAGGTTCCGGTCCGCGAAAATGAATGGGACAACCGTCACTTCTGGCGGGTTTCCAATGCCGAGCAGCTGGCACTGTCTGAAGATTGCGGCATCATCAACCTGTCGCACTTCTACATGTTCGATGTGGAAGGTCCGGACCATGTTGCACTGATGGAGTGGCTGTGTGCGGCCAAAATCGGCGGCGACAACAACATCGGCAAAGGCATCTATACGCACTTCCTCGATGATGAAGGCAATGTCCGCGCTGACCTCACCATTTTCCGCATGGAAGACCGGTGCCGGATCGTTGATGGCGCCGATGCCGGGCCGCGCGACTATCACTACGTGAAGCGCATTGCGGAAGACAAAGGTTTTGACGTCACAGTGACCGATGTCAGTGAGGAGTACACGACCATCGGAATCTGGGGCCCGAATGCCCGTGAAAACCTGAAGAAGGTCGTGTCCGATCCAGCGGCTCTTGATCCGGAAAACTTCCCGTTTGCCGCGATCCGCAATCTGGAGATCGCCGGCAAGAAAGTGTCCGCGCTTCGTCTGTCTTATGTCGGTGAGCAGGGCTGGGAACTTCACATGAAGTACGAAGACGGCTTGGCTGTCTGGGACGCGCTGCGTGCGGAAGGCATCATGGCGGTCGGTGTTGAGACTTACGCCAACTCCCGGCGCCTTGAAAAATCCCTGCGTCTCCAAAACGCCGACCTCCTGACCCAGTACAATCTCTATGAGGCGGATCTGGCCCGTCCGAAGGTCAAGGAAGCCGATTTCCGTGGCAAGGAGAAGCACCTGGAATACCGGGCGCGCAACAAGCAACCTGCGATGCTCTGCACGCTGGTCATGCAAGAGAACACTGATGCCAGCGGCGTTGAGCGGTTCCCGGTCGGCGCGATGCCGGTTCAGGACCCGGGGACCGGCAAGACGCTGGTCGATGAGCTCGGCCGCATTTCCTACACCACCTCGGTGGCTTACGGTCCGACCATCGGCAAGAACATTGCACTTGCTTATCTGCCTCAAGAGTACTGCGAAGTCGGCCGCAAGCTTCAGGTGGAGTACTTCTCCGAAAGCTACCCGGTTGAAGTCGCCGGTGTCGGCTATGCACCGCTTTACGATCCAGAGAACGCCAAACCGCGAAGCTAAGGAGCGGCGTATGGTGACTGCGGTCCCGGCTTGAACCGGGCCATCAGACATCTGGTTAGGTCCCGGCGCAGGGCTGGCACAGCCGAATAACCGGAAAAACAAAACCCCGCGTGGACATCCGCGCGGGGTCTGCTATTGCAGGCGACAGATTTGCCTTCGGGCTCGAGACGACTCGGAAAGACTAAAAAGACATGTCGAAGTTTGAAGATTTCCTCGCTCAAAAAGGTGCTTTGCTGGCGGACGGGGCAACGGGCACCAACTTGTTCGATATGGGGCTGGTGTCCGGCGACGCGCCGGAACTCTGGAATGTGGACGAACCGGAGAAGATCAAAGCGCTCTATAAGTCCTTTGTCGATGCCGGTTCTGACATCATTCTTACGAACACTTTTGGCTGCAACCAGCATCGGATGAAGTTGCATAATGCTCAGAGCCGGGTGAAGGAACTCAATATCGCTGCGGTCGAACTCGCCAAGCACGTGATCGCCGAATCTGGCCGGGATGTCCTCATCGGCGGTTCCATTGGTCCAACCGGTGAACTGTTCCAGCCACTTGGTGCCTTGTCCTACGAGGACGCGATAGAAGCTTTCAAGGAGCAAATCGAAGGGCTCGTTGAGGGCGGTGTCGATGTGCTCTGGGTCGAGACCATGTCCGCGATTGAGGAAATGAAGGCTGCCGCTGAAGCAGCACAGGCTTTCGATCTGCCACTTGTGATCACAGCCAGCTTTGACACAGCTGGCAAGACCATGATGGGTTTGTCGCCGAAAGGTCTTGGAGATCTTCAAGGTGAGTTTGCTCAAACGCCGGTTGCGATTGGCTCCAACTGCGGTGTGGGAGCATCCGATCTACTAGCTGCGATCTTGGACATTACCGAAGCCTTTCCGGACGCGATTGTCGTTGCAAAGGCCAACTGTGGTATTCCGCAAATCAAGGGCGACGAGGTGATTTATACAGGCACCCCGGATCTCATGGCCAAGTATACGCACATGGCGCTTGACGCCGGCGCCAAAATCATTGGTGGCTGCTGTGGTACGTCGCCAAAGCATCTCAAGGCCATGCGGGTTGCAATTGATACCTACGAGAAAGGCGTGCGCCCGACGCTCGATCAGGTGATTTCCGAGATTGGCCCGCTGGTGTCTCCGCCCAATAAGGAAGCCGATGCAGCGCGTGCTGCAGAAGGCGAGGGTGCTGGGTCGGGCCGCCGCCGGGGCCGTCGCCGGGGTTAAAGCTGTATTGTGGCTCCTCTGGTGTGTATCTCGGACCGGAGGAGCCTTGCCAAAACGGTTCAGCCAATATTTTTCTATATTAACTTGTAGCCTGTATCTACCGTTTTCACGTGTTTGGACTGCATCCCCGGATACCCTCGTGAGCGCCAATAGGTGAAGCCGCCAATTGCGCCGCCAAGCAAAAAGGCGACCTTTCTCCATTCAATAGGTTCGGAGCCGGAAAACTCCGGTATGAACATCATCGCGCCAATAATTATACCAATGGAAACATCTGAGTACCCGCGTGGAACTCGGAGTAATCGCAAAACATCAGCGAGAACCCGTGACACGATTAATAGAACAGGGGCAATCCATATGAGCGCAAACACGCTGACAATGTTCAGGAACAACTGACCTGAGAAAAAACTGGGGGCATTGGTTCCGAAGAGTAATCCGAAAACAATAATGCTGAAGGTGAAACCGCTAATGCAGGCAAGCGCAAAGGACTGGAGTTTTCCTCCCTCACGCTCTGTAGCAATCTGATTTGACTGTCTGGGCGCAGTTCCCTGGAAGTTCTTTTGCCCACGTTTCCCAAATGATTTTTGCACCTGATTGGTCCCCAACAGATTAAAAACACTCGAACACTAACTTGTGCAACTTAAGATATATGTAATGCGCGTGGTTAAGTTGAATTATTCCCGAATTGTGACCGGAGGGATGTGCAGCCATATCTGTTCGCTCGTGACCTGTCTGGACCGGTTTAGGATTGCCGACCGACTTTTTGGCCAGAGGCTACAGTGAACCGCACGCTTTCGACCAGCCATGCGATGACAGGGACGCGCAGACGGATTTGCAGGTTCCGCAGATCATGGTCGACACGCGCAAGGTGCTGTGGCGGTATGGCTTGATACCGGCCATCAGCGCGGCCCAGGCCCGGGACCCGGGTTGAAAGCCTGCGCACCGCCGTCCCCTCGGCCCAGCGGTCTTCTGCTGCGTTCATCGGAAGAAAACCGGCTTCATCGCTCCAAGCTTCGATGAAGGTGATTTGTCCGTAATCGTTGAAGGTGAATTCCTGATAAATATCGACATAAGAGTCTATCAACTCGTAATGGAAGGTCACTCGGCACCGGCTGAATGGTTGGACCTTAAAACTGCGGCAGTCCCGGTTCATGACGCGCGTCGGATAAAGCACAAGCAACCGGTCCATCGTCATCCAGTGGTCCTTGTGGCCCGTCAGGTACAGCCACGGGGGCCACTCCCACCGGATTACATGGGTGGAATAGTTGGGTTTGGAGGCACGGGACGCATAGCTGTCCAGTGTGTCGAAGTATTTGTTGCCTTGTTCAGCGTAGTATGCGGCCGGAAACTTCGGGCTGAGATTTCTGGAAAATGCGGCATCCGGCGGGCCCAGTGTGGCCAGCGCAGACGATACCAGCATGAAGATGTAAGTGAAGAGTGCGTCGCAGCGCACTTGGTCCGCGCGCGGGCCACTGCTGCTGTTGTGCATCTCCTATTCCTCACAAAACACCAAATTGAAAGGGTGCATGGACACCCGAAATTCACGGAAAGATTGTAAGGATATGTAGGTTAAGCGTGTGGGGTCAAATTGTGCGCGCTTAACGGGATGAGCTGTTTTTGAGTGCGAGTAGCCGAATATACGGTAATTATCAGTATATATGGCAGCCGTCTGATGAGGTTCTGGGTTTTAAATACTGGTTGTATTCCGAAGGGGGGCTTCAGTGGCGCATTTCCGGTATCTTGTTGAGAATGTCGATGAGGCTATCTCCTTCTATCGGGATCATCTCGGATTTGACCTGAAACAGCAATTTGGGCCCGCGATGGCGATTCTCCAGCGCGCTGATCTTGAGCTCTGGCTGGCGGGTCCAATGGCGTCGGCGTCAAAGCCGATGGCAGATGGAACGGTCCCGAAACCTGGAGGGTGGAACCGCTGCGTCCTTATTGTGCCTGATCTGGAAAGGCTTGTGACCGAGCTCAGGCAGAATGAGATCCCGTTCCTCAATGACATTGTCACGGGGCCCGGCGGAAAACAGATCCTGTGCCGGGATCCATCTGGAAATGTCGTTGAACTGTTTGAACCGGCATAAAGAAAGGGCCCCACCAAACGGACGGGGCCACTCAAGTTTGGAGCATTCGGTTATTGGCCGAAATAGGTGTCGATGATGCTTTGGTATTCGCCGCTGTCGATCATGCCTTGCAGGATGGTGTCGAGTTCATCCCGCGTACCGGCCAGGTTGTTGGCCTTAGAAAAAGCAATGTAGGACGGAACAGAAGACAGTTCAGGCTCAAGCTCTGCGACTTTCTCCAGACCACCCAGGTTCTTCAGGTGATGCATGGCGCCGTATTTGTTCATGATCACGGCATCGATCCTCCCACCCATCAGTTTCTTGATGTTGTTGGAGCTCTGAGGAGCGTAGTCGAGAGACGTCAGCACACCCGATTTGATTGCGTCATCGACCGTACCGCCGTAGCTCAACCCGTCGACGAGGCCGATCGAAACATCACTCAAGCTGTCCATGCTGCCGTCAAATGCAACGTTTTTGTCCTTGTTGACCCAGACAGAGACAACTTGTGGCATCAAAACGGTTTTGGAATAGTCGAGAAATGTTTCGCGCTCAGCGGTTTTATAGGCCGTGAATATGGCATCGGCATCGCCGGTTTCCACCATCATTAGGGACCGTTTCCAAGGCAAGACCGCAATGCTGATGTCCGCGTTCATCTTGGAGAAGGCCTCGCGCAGGATACGCACCACGATACCGTCGGCATCAGATCCGGCCGCATACTGGTAAGGCGGGTATTCAAGGGTCACAAGTCTGACGGTTTCTGCTTTGACCGCTGTCGCGCCGAACGCCAGTCCCAAAGCAAACAGAGTGATATGTGCCAGTCGCTTCATGCGTGCCTCCATCCTTGGCTTTGACGCCCAACCCGCGGGACAGAAATCGGACGTCTCGAACCGTCACCAGGGCGGAAATGTCAAAACTGTGTTTTTGCTGATTTTTCAGCAAAGTAGTCGTCGATGATCCGCGCATAGTCGCCAGAGGCGATCATGGTCTCCAAGACTTGATCGAACTGGTCTCTCAGCACCGTGTGATTTCGAAGTTTGGAGAATGCGACATAGGACGGAACAGAGGAGATTTCTGGCCTCAGTTCTTTGACGCGTTCAAAGCCGTCCTAAAGATGCAAATGGTGCAATGCTCCGTAGCGGTTCATGATGACGACGGACGTGCGGCCGGCCAGAAGCTTCTTGATATTCTGTGCGCTGTCCGGCGCGTACTCCAGGTGTCTCAAAACACCGCTCTTGAGTGCCCGGTCGGCCTTTTCGCCGTAGCTCACTCCAAGAACAAGGCCGATGGAAAGATCCGCAAGGCTCTCCATGGTGCCGTCATAGGCAACTTCGGTTTCGCGAAGCGCCCATAAGGAGACTGTTTGTGGGATAAGGACCTTCTTGGAATAGTCGAGATACTTCAGCCGCTCAGGGGTCTCATATACGGTGAAAATGCCGTCGACCTGGCCTTTCTTTGCCATGAGTTGAGCGCGCTTCCATGGAAGGACCGTGATTTCTATGTCCCGTCCCAGCTTTTCAAAGGCGTGGTGCAGCAAGCGGACGACGATGCCGTCTACCTTGTCACCATCCTTGTATTCGTAGGGCGGATATTGAAGCGTGACGAATTGCAGAGGCGTCGCGCCGGCGGACATCGTGAAGGACAGCAGGACAGCTGTAGAAAGAACAAACCTCCGGAACAAAATTCCTGCCATCATGCTATCGATCCGCAGTCCTCATCATGATCTGAGCAAGCAGTTTCGGTAGAATTTGAATTAAATTTGGTTTACAGAGCAGTTCGCCGCGCTTTTGAATTAAATCACTATTTATGAAATCTTGAGTTGGTCGTTCAGAAATTCAGGAAATGCATGTATTTCAAAAAGATATGCGGATTCGAATAGATGAAGGCGTTCGCCTTGTCTCCCACGACCTCTTAATTCAGTGCTCAGCACTTTTGTGGGGCGGCGTTTTCAAAAGGAACGTTCGTTTCCTTGAGCGACGCTTCGACAATCCCCATGGGCTGAAATGGCGGTTCCGTTTGCATTCCAAGATTTGCCATGTGGATCGTGTAGCAGCCTGAGAAAACGACAGTGGATCCGTCGGTCTTGGTGGATTTCAGTGCGACCGGAAGCCCCCAATAAATCTGACCGGCACCCGGATCAGGTTCGGTCGGGCCGAACGCCACTTCAACACTTTTGGTGTCTGCATAACCTTCCGACCAGGACTTGAAATCCTTGGGCGCCACGTCCTTTTGAAAATAGCTGTAAGCCTGAACATAAAGCTGGTTGCTGATCGCATAGTAATAACTTTCGACCAGTTTTTGAGGCGTCGACCGGTCATCCAGATATGTCCAGCCCTCGCCATGCGCCGAATAGGCAAAGAGGCTGGGAATGATCACCAGAAGAATGCGAAATTTGATCATCGGGGTACCTCCAAGCTTTGGATGCGGGCGCAGGATCGTGGCCTGACAGGGCCAATCTAATTCGTCTAGCACCGTTCGAGAGCACGTTCGGTTTGTAGCATCAATCAAAAAAGAAAAAGGCACCATTTGGCGTCTCTCATAAATACCCTAACGGAGGTGAGTGTTGATCAGGCCGCAGCACCGTGGCAGCCACAGCTGGCGTTCGCGCGGGAATCATTGTTTTTGTGACCATTTGCGGTGGCTTCGATGCAGTAACTTTTGCCGTCTTTTTTCACCGCCTCCGCAATGGAGATGACGCTTACGCAGTCGCTGCAAGCGCATTTTGTTGGGTAACTTCGACCATGGGTGTTCTCGATTTTTGCGATAACAATAGCTTTGTGCCAGCAAAAAATACGAGTAGAAACGTTTGCGATTTAAGAAATTTGACGTTTACGTAAATCAAGGGCAAAAAGTAGCAGTAAATGAAAGGATTGGGGGAGTCGATGCAGCCGATCATGAACGCTGATGAAATCATGGGGACGCTGGATGAGGTTTTTCCTCAAATCCATGCCGATGGCCGCGTCTATGCAATCGAGAGTGTGGGACCCGGCGAAGCCGTGCTGCGCCTGTCAGCCAACGAACGGCATTTGCGTCCCGGTGGCACGGTGTCCGGTCCGACCATGATGGCGATGGCGGACTTTGCCGCCTATGTCGTTATTCTGGCGCATATCGGGCCGCAGGCCTTAGCGGTCACCACCAATCTCAACATCAATTTCTTGAGAAAGCCGGAGCCGGGCGATCTGCTTGCAACTTGCCGTCTTTTAAAGCTCGGAAAACGGCTGGCTGTGGTCGACTGTGCGATTGCCGGGGAGGGGCAGGACGAAATGGTTGCCCATGCAACGGCCACCTATTCGATCCCGCCGCGGTAATCGGCAAAACAGTCCGAAAAGTTTCAGGCGCTTTTCTGAGCAGCCTCGTTCTTGAAAAGCCCTTCAAGGTCTTCTGAGTATTCCACGACCTGGTTGCGCCCGCCGCGTTTGGCGGCATAGACCGCCAAGTCCGCGCGGTGCAGGGCAAGATCTTCCGTGTCTCCATCGCGGGAGAGATAAGCACCGACGCTCAAGCTGGGTGTGTAGCTGTTGCCTTCGTGGGTGCAGGGTGTCTTCGCGCCTTCCATGACGCGCTGCCAGAGCCCCCGGAAGTCCTCCTTCGTGATGTTCCGGCACAGGATGACGAACTCATCCCCGCCATAGCGGCCAACAACATCGTCTTTGAGGCGGATACTGGATTTCAGCACATCTGCAATGTGCTTCAAGAGAATATCACCACAGGCGTGGCCGTACTTGTCGTTGACCTGTTTGAAATAGTCCACGTCGACAAAGAGAATGCCGGTTCCAGCCGCCCTGTCCGGATCGATAAACAGTGCCTTCAAATGCTGTGTGGTCGAGTTGCGGTTGAACACCCCGGTCAGTTGGTCATACCGGGTCAACTCAAGCATGCGCTTATCGTTTTGCATAAGTTGTTGGGTCCGGCGCACGAATGCACCGATCGGAAACAGAAGAACGAGCACGGTTCCGGCGACGAGGTATATGCTGACCTCCTGAAAGGTATCTTCCAGAGCTTCTTCAAAGGCGCTGGCATCAACATAAAGCTCGATCGTTCCAACCTTTTCGCCGGAAGAGGTAATCGCGGGCACATACGCCTCGATATAGGTCTCGGGAACCCGGGGATCGCCATCCGTTCGCTCGTCATTGTCATCGTGATGAACCACGATGACAGGTTGTCCCGTTTCGAAGGCGCGAACAGCGTTCCCGTTCGGTACATCGCCGTAATTGCTGTCCCGGTCCAGGCTGCCGTTTGACAGGAAAGTCTGCCGACCTTCTTCGTCAAAGAGCTGAAAGCGGATGATGTTTACCAGGGCAAAGGAATCTTCCAGGCGGTTGATATCGTCCATATCGCCTTTGCCTGTCTGGATCAGTTCAATGGCAGACGGCGTGGTTTCCAGGAAATTGTGGGACCAGTTGAGCGCCCGTTCTTCCGCGTTGCGCTTGATGGCTTCCTGAACCTGCCAGTCTATAAGGGTGTCCAGTGCAATCCACACGATGCCGATCAGGGCCAGCGTTCCCGTGGCTGCGGCAAGAAGCGTATAGCGGTGTTGTTCATACAAACGCGTGACGTTCATCAGGGTTTCCCAGTCATATCCGGGGGAGATGGTAGCCATCGACCGCTTAAGGGCGCGTAAAATAGCGGAAAATTGAATCCTGCCAATTCCAGCGCTTTAGTCTCACCAACGCTGCAGGATGACGATAAGCCATCAAAAGACGCAATAAAGATGCGGTAATATAATACCGTTTTTTTAAATATCTGATTTTATTACGTTATTTTGAGTGTTGAGCGAATAAAGGTTCTTGACGCCCAATATGGACAGGCGTATAAGCTCGGTCCGAACGAATTGAAGGTCCGTTCGCTGTGCTTGTTGAAAGCCGCGCGGGCCTTTTCTTTAACCTGAACTCATGGATCGAACTCATGAAGACCTTCTCTGCCAAGCCGGCCGAGGTCGAGAAAAAGTGGATCTTGATCGACGCAGAAGGCATGGTTGTTGGCCGTTTGGCTGCCTACATTGCCAACCATCTGCGCGGCAAGCACCTGCCGACCTACACGCCGCACGTCGACACCGGTGACAATGTCATCGTCATCAACGCCGACAAAGTGGTTCTGACCGGCCGCAAGTACGACAACAAGAAGTACTACTGGCACACCGGCCACCCGGGCGGCATCAAAGAGCGTACAGCACGCGGCATTCTCGAAGGCCGTTTTCCGGAACGCGTTCTGGAAAAAGCTGTTCAGCGCATGATGCCGGGCGGTCCGCTGTCCAACAAGCAGCTGTCCAACCTGAAGGTCTACGCTGGTCCGAACCATCCGCATGAAGCTCAGTCGCCGGAACTGGTCGACGTGAAGAGCCTCAACGCAAAAAATGACGGCAAGAGGGCTTAACAATGGCTGAGCTGCAATCCCTGGAAGAACTGGGCGGCGCGGTCGACACCGCAGCCCCTGAAGCTCCGGTCCATGTCCAGAAGCTGGACGCACAGGGCCGTGCATACGCAACCGGCAAGCGTAAAGACGCGATTGCCCGCGTTTGGGTCAAGCCGGGCACCGGCAAGATCATCGTCAACAAGAAGGACTTCACCGAGTATTTCGCTCGTCCGGTTCTTCAGATGATCCTGAAACAGCCGTTGATGATCACCGAGCGTGACGGTCAGTTCGACATCGTTGCCACCGTTACCGGTGGTGGTCTGTCCGGTCAGGCGGGTGCTGTGCGCCACGGCCTGTCCAAGGCTCTGACCCACTACGAGCCGGAACTGCGTCCGATCTTGAAGAAGAACGGCTTCATCACACGCGACAGCCGTGTTGTTGAACGTAAGAAATTCGGCCGCGCGAAAGCCCGCCGGTCCTTCCAGTTCTCCAAGCGTTAATCGCTGGACCAACTGGTTCGAAGACTTCAAAGCCCGCCGGATCGCTCCGGCGGGTTTTTTTGTTTGGACGCGTTGTCAGGTGAAGTCGATATCGTAGTTAAAGCCAGCGCCGCTGCTGCCATTGTAGCGAAAGTAGATTGAATCGACACCAATTATGTCGGCAGAGCCGTCCTCGATTCGCATCCAGGAATAACTGTCGCCGAGCGGTCCCCCGGGGCCGATGTCCGCCCGATGATATCCGGACTCCACATCGAAACCCAGATCTTCAATATCATCCTTGTAAGATAGCCGATTCACACCGCCGGCCATCATCTCCCCGACATAGTTTGCGAGCTGGGAGTTGGTCATGAAGTCGAACATCTCCTGCGCCGCAGTATCGGCAGCCGTTTTGAGTGTCGCTGCGTCAGAGTTGAAATTGCGGGCCGTCAGTTCTGAATAGAGGCTTTCAAGGGCTTCATCCATCGTAAAGGTTTGCAGTGGGATGGGGGTCGACGGGTAGTGTTCTCCTGTCTCTTCCATGAAAGCTGCAAAGACATTCAGCGACGTGGTCGCGATCCCGAGAGCGCCAGAGCCGGTCAGTCCGCCAGTCAAAAAGCCGGCTGTCGCTGTCAAAATACTTAAACCTCTCATCAAATCGGCACCATCGTTGCCGTTGATGACACCGTACTGATCGTACATTTCCTGCCACAATAATTCGCCCCATTCGTCAAACCCATTATTTGCGGCTGACCATGTGTTGAGTGCGGCTGTCGCGTCGGTTTCTAGCTGTAAGACTTGACTATTTGAGAGGTTTCCGAGATCCAGGCCCATTTCCTCGCCAAGATCGAACGCGCCGTCCTTCATCAGCTCGAGACGTGTTGCAAATGTATCATAAAGCGACCCGAGTTGCTGGCTGCCGATAGCAAACATATCGATTTCCTGGATAGCGGATCGCGCATCACTGTAGTCATTGCTGTCGGCATGCAAAATCGTGGCAGTTAGTAGGAAGTTATCGATGCCAAAGGCTTCGTCGTTGGATGCTTGGTTCAATGACGAATGCCACTTGATGGTCAATTGTCCGTCTGCGACAACGCTGCCTGGTAACTCAATTTCGTAAGTATGGCGCTGATCGACCCAACCCGCATTGGTGAAATCCGATGCGCTGCTAGCGGTAGTTTTGCGATAGGTGATGTTATCGTCGGCTGTCTGCCAGCCGTGTGTTCCTTCCGTTGTATAAACATGGAATGCACCGAGGTCGACAGTCACTCCATTTATGTCGACATAAAGATGTTCGTTGTCCCAGGAGTCGACTTCCAAGAAATCGAACTTTAGCAAGAGTTCACTGGTTCCATGGGGGACAGTTACGGTTTTGGTGACGTCTTCATTTGCTCCATAGTTTCCAAGGTATCCGTCTGAATTGTCCGTAGCTGTCCACTTGCCGTTTGCAAATCCGAATGGTGAGTTGGCGGATGTGTTGAAGTTTCTGTTTCCGATGGTTTGGGTCGTTGTCATAGTCATTCCATGTCCTCCTGTAGGGAGCGCGACATGGTCAGCGGTGCATCCTAGGATTGCTCCTATTTAATTGCGCACTGTCTATTAATCGCGCATAAGTAGTATGTATGCGCTTTCATGAAAATGCAAGCGCTTACATTATCGGGTTTTGACTGGTTAAGGTTCAGAAGGGCAGTCTCAAAGGCGTAAAGAGCTGGTTTGCCGAGAAAACCGAAGGAGCATACTCAAAGGCCCGGCGCCAAGCGTCGAAGCTGAGTTCGGAACCATTTTGGGCCGGGTCGTTTTGGCGGCGGGGGTGCCACAGGAGATCGACGTCAAAGACGGGGGACGGGAAGGGTGATGGACTGCACGCCATATTGCTCTCGTGGAGTTTGGCGAGGCGGCGCGGCATCATGCAAAGTGCGTTGAACTTGGATCCAAGTGTTCAAGCAAACGTGTACCTCAAATCAGTTGCTTGAGCGCAAGCCACTGACCATTCGGACATTTTCCAGTGCGATAACGCTTTGATCGGCAAAAGTATGGGCAAGGTCGGTGGCTTCACGGCTGAAAGGGCGTACCTGCTGCCTGTAAATTGTAAAGGCCCCGACCAACCGGTCGCCGGACAGCATCGGGATAGCGACAAAGGATCGGGCACCGCCCAGCTCGGCTGTTGCGTGCCGGAGCGGATCATCGGTGTGGTAAACCTTCTCGGCCCGGACGTCGAAGATGTTTATGACTTCGTGTGTGTTCTCCATTCGCCCAAGCCCTGTTTGGGCACTGGGCGCAAACACGCCCTGGTCTTCGAACCAATCGCGAAACGCCGGTGGTATGCCACGAGAGAAACTGGCGGAAAAAAGATTGTTGCCGTGGTGTTCGAGAAGAACTCCGAATTCGGCTTCGCATAACTCCAGGGCAAAGCCGAGGATCGCGGCCATTACGACGTCGATATTCCCTTGTGAACGGCTGATGATTTTCAATACTTCGGACATTGTGCGCTCACGGCGCAAGGCTTCTTCCAGGCTGAGAGCCAGTTCCGATATGACGGCGGCGTGATCTGTCTGGTCTTCGTTGCTGGGTTGATCCCCGTTCAGCCGGGCGAGCAGTGCAATTTTTGAGGAAACTTCAAGCTTGCGGTAGACGGTTGCAAGGTGTGTACGGACCGTAGACGGCGCGATACAAAGGTGGTCTGCGATTTTTTGATAGGTGTCACCGTCCGCATAGCTGCTTGCAATTTCAATCTCACGCGGGCTGAGAATTTCGGACGCCGGCTTCATGGAGGTTGTCATGTTTCTCGTGCCATTTCCCGATTAACACAGCCAGTGCCCGGCATTTACCGCACCCTAATACTGCATCGCCTCGCATAAAATACTGCATTCGCATGATACTTGGAAAATGTGCCGCTTGATAACCTTTCGTCATGGTGTGGCAGGGGGAAGCGTCATGACGGTCAAGTATGTCCAGCAGTTTTTTGTTGCGTCCGATTGGAGGTGAGCGATGCGCTGGCGGATGCTTGCACTCCTGTTCTTTGCCCGGGTCGGGCTCGGTCTGCAATTTCAGACCATGGCGTCGAGTGGCGACGTTTTCGCAAAGAGTTTCGGATTGGCCTATGCCGAAATTGGCTTGCTGATCGGTTTGTTCATGGCGCCTGGACTGTTTCTCGCCCTTCCGGCAGGCTTTTCTGGCCGATACGCATCGGACCGACTTTTGGCGGGCGGCGGTCTTGCCGCACTCGCCCTCGGCGGCGTTATGTGCGGGCTGGCGACTGATCCTACTCTGGTTGCGCTTGGCCGGTTGATGGCAGGGGCAGGATTCCTGTTTTCAAATTTGTATTTTACCAAGATGATCGCCGATTGGTTCGATGGACGGGAAATCGCAACCGCGATGAGTATCCTCGTCATGAGTTGGCCTTTTGGGATCGCGATGGGACAAGCGGGTTATGCCTGGCTGATAGAACTTCACGGATGGCGGGTGCCGTTTTTATCCGCCGCCATCTATTGTGCGCTCGCCGCTGTCGCTGTCCTGATGTTTTACCGGCCACCTGAAACACACAGCGGCACTGCATCAAAAGGAGCATTCCAGTTATCGCGAAGGGAATGGGCTTTGATCGTTTGCGCGGGCACAGCGTGGGCTGTCTTTAATGCAGGTTATGTTGTCTATCTCAGCTTTGGGCCAAAGATGCTTGAAGTGCATGGCTTGTCGAGTATCGCAGCAGCGGGTGTCATAAGTGTCGGCAGCTGGTTGATGATTTTATCAGGGTCCATATGCGGTCAAATCGTGGATCGGTTCGGCCGCAGGGACTTTGTTCTGATCATCTGTATGACGGGCGCCATCGCGGCACTTGTGCTCTTGAGCTTTCCTTCTGCAGGCCTTCTCGCGAGTTTGCTCTTCGGCCTGATCGGTATGGCACCGGCCGGGATCCTCATGGCACTTTCCGGCCAGGCTGTTGCCCCGGAACGCAGAGCATTCGGGATGGGGATCTTCTTTACCATCTACTACGCCATCATGACCGCGGCCCCGCCGGTCTCCGGCGCGATTTTTGATACTTTTGGCACTCCGGGCGCGGCGCTGATCTTTGGAATGTGTTTGTTTGCCGCAGTTGTGCCTGCTGCCCTCGCATTCCGCTCAATTCAGAGACAGGGTGCGGAACGACTGGTCAAAGGAGAAACGTGATGCACATCCGGAAAACCGTTTTAATCCGCGAGTTGACTGAAACAGATGAAACCGGCGTTGTGTCCGCGCCGCTGGTTCGATGTGCGGCGCTGGCCGTGATCCAAAATCCTTTTGCCGGATTGGAACAAGACGATCTTTCCGCGCTTTTTGCGAGCGGAGCGGTGTTGGGGGAAAAGCTTGCAGCTGACGTTGCAAAAAGCCTTGGCGGACAAGCAGTTTCCTATGGAAAGGCAGCAATCGTCGGAGTTGATGGCATTGCCGAACACGGAGCGGCATTGTTGCACCCAAGGTTTGGCAAACCGGTGCGCAGCCAAATTGGCGGCGGTCAGGCCTTGATGCCATCAAATGTCAAAGTGGGGACAATGGGTGTTGCAGTTGATTTGCCGCTTGGCCACAAGGATGAGGCTTGGTCGTTCGATCACATTGACACGATGACTGTAAGTGTTGCCGACGCACCGCGAGCTGATGAAATTGTTGTATGTCTTGGTATGGCCGATGGGCCCCGTGTCAGATCGCGAGTCGGTAGCGGTCCGGCAAAGTAGCCTTTCTATATGATCTGGACACTCCAGATCAGAGAGGTTTGCCAAGCGAGAACTTATCTCCGTCCATCACAGTCTTACAAAGGCTTGTTCAAAGACCTTGCGCCAAACGACGGACCTGTCCGCGGAACCATTTGTGGGCCGGGTCGTTTTGGCGGCGCGGATGCCACATCAGATCGACATCAAAGACGGGGGACGGGAAGGGGGATGGACTGCAAGCCACATTGCCCTCATGGAGTTTGGCGAGACGGCTCGGCATCATGCAAAACGCGTCAGAGCCGGATACAAGTGCTGGAGCCAGCAAAAAACTCGGCAACGAGATCGCAACACGGCGCTTGTGACCGGTCTTTTTGAGAGCACGATCGGTGGCTCCAATGAACCCACCGCCCTCCGGTGACACCAGGATATGCGGGAAAGCGCAAAATCCCTCAAGTGTCATTGGCTGACCGACCAGAGGATGGGTCTTAGACATGATTACTTGGAAATCTTCTGTGAGCGCTGATTGTCTTTTGGCTTCCGGCAAATACATGCCCGTTGCAAGCGCAAGGTCTGCCGTTTCGGCTTCGAGCGATGACCAGAGTGTTTTTGGATCAAAAGCCAAAAACGCCAATCGCGCGTTCGGAGCTTCCGCTGCCAGCATATTTTGAACGGGCGCGGCCAAAACGGCATGAACATAGTCAGTCCCAATCAAACGAAACGTCGTTTCGCTCGATGCCGGGTCGAAAACCGTGTGATCGCGTACCAAGGCGTTTAGGCCCTGAAGATGGGCGTGCAGGTCATTCTGCAAAGCGCGTGCGCGCGTGGTCGCAACCAGGCGCCGGCCAGACGGCACGAGAAGTGGATCGTTGAAGAGGTCGCGGAGCCGCTTGAGCTGCGCCGACATGGCAGGTTGCGTGATACCGATCTGTTTCGCGGCCAGTGAGACATTCTCATGGTCCAGCAGGGCATTCAGGGCGAGCAGAAGCCCAAGTTCAGTCTGTTTTATATCCACTTAGATTATACCTAATATCAAATTTCACGATTTTATTTATGTCATCTTTCGCACCATGTTCAAGTCATCAAACAACAGGAGATGGTTATGAACATCGGATTTATTGGTGCCGGCGGAATGGCGAAAGCCCTAGCTGGAAAGTGGGCCGCCAAACACGAGGTGATGTTGTCCGGACGGGATCTGGACAAGACTCAGGCCACTGCGGCCTCCGTAGGTGTTCGCGCTGGAACCGCTCAGGAAGCTGCCCATTTTGGAGACGTGATTGTTTTGGCAACGCGTTGGGAAGATGTGTTTTCTGCCATAGAAAACGCCGGTGGACCGGCCGCTTTTGAGGGCAAGACGGTTATTGATATCAACAACCCGGTCAGCATCGAGACCTTCCTGACGACGCGGGAGGATGGCCGGTCGTTGACCCAGGCCATCGCGGACGCATTGCCGGGTGCCAAGGTCGCCAAGGCCTTCAACATGGCACAAGTCGCCGTTTGGGAGGATCCGGACATGATCTATGACGGCCGTCAGCTGGTCACGCTTTATACGTCCGATGAGGAGATTGATGAGACCGTTGCCGGGCTGATTGCCGATGTTGGCTCCGAACCGCTGCGGCTTGGCAGCAACGCACATGCCTACCAGCTGGAGGCAGCGGCCGCCATTGTCATCAAGTTCCTTTTTGCAGGCCGGGATCCGCATACGGTCTTCAATTTCATCCAGCCCGAAGTGAAAGCCATTCGGTAAACCCGCAAAAGGAAAGCGCGTAATGTCCAGTTTTAAGGGAAAAAGAGTGGCGGTTGTCGGTGGCGGCTCCGGGATCGGTCGGACAGTTGCCGAAAGTGCGCTGAAGCAGAGCGCAGAGGTTATCATTTCCAGCCGGAATGCTGCGAAACTCGAAAGCGTTGCGGAGAGCCGAACTGGTATGACCGTGCTGCCGTTGGATATGACGGATGAGGCATCCAGAGCGGCATGGGCGGATAGGCTTGGTCCGATTGATCATCTGATGATTTCCGCGTCGAGTGCGGCCCACGGACCGTTCTCCGATTTGGAAGAGGACCCACTCAGGGCCATGTTCGATGCAAAATTCTTCGGGCCCTATATGACGGCCAAGGCAGCGCTGCCACATCTTCGCGACGGCGGCTCGATCACGTTCTTCAGCGGTGTCTTGTCCCGGAGGCCCGGAATGAACTGCTCCGGTCTGGGCGCGGTCAACGGAGCCGTGGAGAGCCTGACCTATGGACTGGCGCTGGAACTCGGGCCCCGGGTCCGGGTGAATTGCGTGTCTCCGGGGATGATCCGGTCTGATGCCTATGCAGCAATGCCGGTGGCCGCACGAGAGGAAATGTATGCAGCGACGGGCGAGTCCCTCCCGCTGGGCCGGGTCGGGACAGTCGATGAAGCTGCGGAAGCTGCATTGTTCCTGTTGGCAAACACCTTCACGACGGGTCATGTTCTGGACGTCGACGGCGGCCACATGATCCGGCAATACGCCACGCGATAAAACTGGGCCCGGCAATCAAGCACCATTGATTGCCGGGCGGTTGCCGGTGATCTGTCTAAAGACTGGTGCTCTGATGTTCTGAGCCGTTCGCCAGCCACTCAAATACATCGGCCCAAAGTGGCGCGCACTCTGGTTTGAAGGCACCTTCGTGACCAATCCGCTTGACGTTGAGGTCTTTCGGGGAGGTGAAGGTTAGGGACTTGGGCGCATTCGGATAAGCGTCCAGAAGGACTTCATGGGCCTTGGGTGTTGCAATCGGATCGTCGGTAAACAGCCAGCTGCGGATCGGCGAGCGAACCTGATCATAGTGCTGCGGTGCCAGCGCGGTCTCAAGGTCCTTTTGAAAGTAAGTCGGCCTGTGGCTCCATCTGCGCCAGGTCTTGAAGACTTCCGGGGGCAGGGCTTCTCCGCGCCACCCGCCAATCGGCTTCAACTGACCATGGCGCATCAAGGAATAACTGCCGAGACCCCACCAGAAATAGGCCTCCATCGGGCGGTAATGGGCCGCGTGGTGGCCGATATATCCCGTGCTGACTGCCAGAAAGGCATTGCGGGTGATCTTGTCATGGTTCGGCATCAGTCCAAGAAAGTGGCCACCCACACTGTGCGCCAGATGTGTGATTGGCAGGTCCGGGGCGTGCGCTTCCAGAGCATCAATTGCAGCTGGCATATCAAGACGGCCCCAGTCCGGCAGATCGATTGCGGAGCGGGCGATCGAGGCTGTCTTGGATCCGCCGATCCCCCGGTAATCATAAGTCAGAACGACAGCGCCCTGTTCGGCCATGTAAGCTGCCATATGCCTATAGAACCGCCGTGGAAATCCGGTTCCTGACGAGACCAGAATAGCGACCTTCGGCGAAGGGCCAACATAAAGGTCTCCGGTCAGCTGCCAGCCGTCTTCTGCCTGAAAGGTCAGACATTGGAATTGAACGGTGCGCATGGTTCAGTTCCTTCAGGAAGGGGATTGGCTTTTGTCCGTGTCCGGCTCATTGGATTGACCGGTACCTGGCCCGTTGATGATGGTGTCTGCGTTGGTGGCAAGATGGTTGAGAAACCGGCCGATGACGTCCTGCTCATCTTCCGTGAACGGAGCAAGCAGGGCGGCGTTGTAGTGCCGCGTGTGCAGGCCTGCGTCTTGTGCTGCCGTCCGGCCGGTCTCTTCCAGGTAGACCCTTGTCACGCGTCCATCGACCGGGCAGGGACTGCGCCTGACCAGTTGTTTCTCGCACATCCGGTCAATCAGTCCGGTGAGACTGGACTTCCCCATGGAAAGGCGGTTTGCGATTTCCGAAACCGGCTGGCCGTCCTTTTCGTTGAGCAGAAAGAGGACAGCGATCTGTGTGATCGTAAGTCCCGTGTTTTGCCGGGCCCGGTGATCTGCCGCGCGGAACACGGCTGAATAAGCGACTTGCAATAGATAGAAAACACGCAGCTTCTTGGACATGTATTTGGTTCGTATGTGGACTATTTTAGTTTATATACGAACCAATTTCGCGATTGGCAATATGCATTTTACGTAAACGGAGGGTGACGTTGCCGATAAAGGTGTGGGCGCAAAGGCGCAGTGACGGGCTGCGCCGCTGGACATAATCAATGTTTTCCAGACTTTTACGGCTTGGCAAAGCGCCTAAGGGTGCCGCGCCAGGAGGAAGTCGGCGGCCTGTTTTGCTGGAGATCCTTCCTTCGGCGGCTTGATGGAGCCCATAAAAAGGGGCATCGAAAATTCAGGATGGATGTCGAAGGATACAACCAATTATTTCTTTTCACTTCATCGGAAACTAGTACGTCGTGTGCGATAAAAGCGTCTGCGCCGTTTTGCACTCGTCAAGAGCGAGCGAATAGAGAGAACACTCTGGTCCGGACTTCAGAAGCGGGCGGCCGGGAAAGGCCGTGGACAGCCAGCTCTGCCAGTCCATTTTCCAGGTGGTGTCATATAGGAATGTCTGACCTGACAGATTTTCAACAGTGCGAAGCGATTGTGCAACGGCTGGAGAACAGACCGGATATATTATATCTCGCGCGATAAGAATTTCGTCGGGTGTTTCTTCATCCGACCGATAAAAAATAGCCAAAGCCATTTTTGCTTGGGCCTTGGTTTCACAACGGTGCCGTTCCTGAGACCCAGAATTCATTGCGCCGGGAGGTAATGCGTCCGGCCAGGAAATCAACAAACAGGCGGACCCGAGCTGTATTTTTCAAATCCCTATGGAGCAGCAACCAAATGCTGCGATAAGGCAGGGGTTTCTGGAACGGTGCGCGGATGAGGTCCGGGTGGCGGTCGCCAAGATTGCACGCCAGATAGGCCATACCGAGGCCGGAGGCGGCGAGGGTGATCAGAGGCACGAGCTCTGACACCCGGTGCCGCAGTGTGGCCTTTGGATACCAACTCTTGGTGATCCAAGGTGCCGTCGTGTCGCCCAACGGCTCATGCCAGCCGATGAACTCCAAGCCTTCGCCGTCATTGTCGCGAACATTGTTGGCATAGTCTCTGGAACAATAGGCGGCCTGGGACATGTCGACGAGCCGGCGGCCGACCACATCGTCGGTAACCTCACTGGCGATCCGGAAGCTGATGTCAGCCTCGCGGCGGGTTAGATCGGCCACCTGATTGCTGAACTGCAGGTTTAGATCAATTTCGGGATAGGCGTCGGCGAAGGCGGTGAAATCATCCATAATGGACGTCATCGCAAGGCCATGCGGCAGGCTGACGTGAATTGTTCCGCTCGGCTGGGTGTCGCGCCCGATGATGACGCGGGAAGCGGCAGCCATTTCCTCCTCAATCCGCTCGGCATGGGGCATCAGGTCTTCGCCCAGCTGCGTCAGCGCCAAGCCGGACTTTGACCGGTCGAACAGGCGGCTGCCGACACGGTCCTCCAGAACGGCCAGGTGCCGCGACAAAGTTGTGTGGTTGACCTTCAGCGCAGTTGCACCGCCGCGGAGCGTCCCGCTGCGGGCAACGGCAAGAAAATACTTCAGGTCATCCCAATCGAGGGAATAGCTTTCCGGAGTTGGCATGGCCATTTACTCTGGTTCATTATTGAAACACCTTGTCTGAGTTTACCTATCTACAGCGCAATAATCAAACACCTTACCTTCCAGTCAGACAAAACGAATGGAAGGAGTTTTCGAAATGGAAAACATCAAATCAGTCCTGATCACCGGAGCCAATGCCGGCCTTGGCCGCGAGTGTGCCCGCCAGCTGGCGCTGACCAGTACGATTGAAAAAATCTATCTTGGGTGCCGCAGCCGTGAAAAAGCAGAAGCTGCTTTGTCGGCATTGGTTGCCGATACCGGACGCAATATTTTTGAAATTGTTCTGCTCGACGTGATGGATCCAGGATCTGTGCGGGCGGCGGTTTCCAACATGAATGCACCGGTCGACGCGGTGATCCTGAACGCTGGTGGCACCGGCGGACGGCACCCGACCGCGCTGACGCCGCAGGGTGTCATGAACATCTATGCGGTCAACGTTCAAGGGCATGTGGTCTTGATCGATGAAATGCTGGACCGGCAGCTGATCACGTCGACTGTGCTTTATGCCGGGTCGGAAGCCGCCCGCGGTATTCCAAAAATGGGAGTTGCCCGTCCGGAACTCAAAGACGCATCGGTCAATGAGTTCTTGAATATTGCTGTTGGTCGGACATTCAATGCCAAAAGCGATCCGATGGACGCTTATGCAAGCGTTAAACTGACGGCGGCGCTCTGGATGTCATCTATGGCCCGCAAGAACCCGCATCTGCGCTTCGTCACCGTCAGCCCGGGCGGCACGACCGGCACAAACGGTTTTGATGACATGCCGTTTCTGAAAAAGCTGATGTTCAAACACATTGGCGGTGCCCTGATGCCACTTTTCGGGATGATGCATGGCGTGGAAACCGGCGCCAAACGCTATGTCGACGTCCTGACAAATCCGAAATTCAAAAGCGGTGGTTTTTACGCCAGCAAAGAAGGGTCGCCAACCGGAAAGATCGTCGATCAGTTCCCTATGTTTGCCGCGCTCGCCAACGAAGAGTTCCAAGACAACGCCAATCGGGCGGTTCACGAATTGGTCTAACGCACACACACCATCTTATTTAGGAGACTCACAATGGAATTTACACTTCAAATCATGACAGCTTTGGCCGCGATTATGCTGTTCGGCCTTGGGATGACATCCATGTTTATTCCGAGCAAAATGCTCAAAAACTTTTCCGTTGAGCCGATTGGAACAGCAGGATTAAGCACAATCCGCTCGGTCGCCGGTGGTCTGTTTCTGGCAAGCTTTGGTCTCATCGCCTTCGGTCTGGCGACCGGTCAGACTGAGGCTTTTCTCCCGGTAGCTCTTCTAATGGCCGCGGTTGTCATCGGGCGGTTTGTTGGTCTGGTCGCAGATGGGTTTGATAAGTCTGTGGTTCCGCCGATTATCGTCGAACTTGTCATAATCGCGGTCCTAATAAATGCCCACGCACCGACCGCAATAATCTGACTATTCATTTGAGACCCACAACTGAATGCCACGAAGGCGGCGGGAGTATTCCGGCCGCTTTTCGTTTTGGTCACAACGTCAGGGCTATCACAAAATCGGTGACTTGTTTCAACGTACTTCCGTCCTGCAAAGGTTTCAAGGAACGGACAGTCAGAGCAGACGGCAAAGCGACTTCGGTCTGAAAAGGTGCAACCAGCTGTCCGCTTTCCAACAGCTGACGCACAAGCGTTTCATGGCCGATCAAAACGCCTGCCCCATTTTTGCACTCTTCCAGAGCAAGCGAATAGAGCGAATATTCCGGACCGCTTTTTAAAAGGTTCTGGCCAGGTGCTGCCTTATCCAGCCAGGTTTCCCAATCGGACTTCCAGGTGGTGTCGAAGAGCAGGGTTTGCGCTGTGAGGGCGCCAGGCGCCTTCAGATCTTGCGCAACTTCCGGCGCACACACCGGGAAGATGATATTTGGCGCTGCGATAATATCGTTCCCGATATTATCTTGAGGTTGAAAGAAGATCGCCAAATCAAATGGTTCGCGGGCAAGGTTGGGCGGGGTTTCCATCGCAGTGATGGACACCGACATTTCGGGCATGGCCGCCCGCAAGGCCGGAAGGCGCGGCGACACCCAAAGCTGGGCAATGCTCGGCGTTGCTGCTATCCGGATATCCTGCGGATTGGCTGTCGTTCTGAGCGTCTGGACCGTTTCTGCCAGGGCGTCAAAGGCGGCAATGAAGCCGGGAAGGACCTGCGCGCCAAGCGGCGTCAGCTCAACACCTTTGGCGTTGCGCTTGAACAGTTTTTTGCCTGTCCAGGTTTCGAGGCTTTTGATCTGCTGTGCAACCGCAGCCGGGGTAACGCATAGCTCGTCGGCGGCAGCTGAAAAACTGTTGAGGCGCGCTGCTGCTTCGAAGGCTTTCAGAGCATTGAGCGGCGGCATTTTTGGTCGTGGAGGAGCTACTGCCATCGCAGATCTCTTAAGGCATAGAAAATCTAGGGCAAATAAATAGCAAATCTCGTTTGCAGGTTCCACCCGCATTTGCTTTCGTTCCAATCAACAGCGCGGGAGAGCGAAATGACTGCATTGGAAAGAAGAAACTGGGTACCGGACGCCTGCGAGAGCTACATTCAGGAACTGGCAGCCCGGACGGCGTCAACCAACCTGGAAGAGACGCAGGCGCGCATCGACGCGTTGATCGCACAGAATCTCCAGATCCATGACCGCGACTGCTTCAACCTCAATCCGGCGACCAACGTTATGAACCCAAAGGCCGAAGCTGCGCTCGCCGCCGGGCTTGGGTCGCGGCCGTCGCTCGGGTATCCGGGCGACAAATACGAAATGGGCTTGGAAGCGATCGAGGAAATCGAAGTCATCTGCGCCGAACTTTGCGCGGAAGTGTTTCAGGCGAAGTTTGCCGAAATACGGGTTGGCTCCGGCGCGCTGGCCAATCTTTATGCCTTCATGGCGACCTGCCGGCCCGGCGATACGATCATTGCGCCGCCCGCATCCATCGGCGGTCACGTGACCCATCACTCGGCTGGATGTGCCGGTCTCTATGGCCTTGATATTCACGAAGCGCCGGTGAGCGCGGATGGCTACACGGTCGATCTTGAAGGGCTGAAGGAACTGGCAGGCCGCGTGAAACCAAAACTGATCACCATTGGCGGCAGCCTCAACCTTTTCCCGCATCCGGTCCGCGAGATCCGCGAAATTGCGGACGGGTGGGGGGCCAAGGTTCTCTTTGATGCGGCTCACCAATGCGGGATCATTGCCGGCAGGGCTTGGCCGAACCCGCTCAAGGAAGGGGCTCATATGATGAACATGAGCACCTACAAGAGCCTCGGCGGACCGGCGGCTGGATTGCTGGTCACCAATGAAGCTGATCTGGCGGAACGGCTGGATGCGATTGCGTTTCCCGGCATGACGGCGAATTTTGATGCAGCCAAGTCGGCAGGGCTCGCGATAACCATGCTGGACTGGAAGGCCTATGGCGAAGCTTATGCGGCCGAGATGATCGCTTTGTCACAACACCTTGCAAAGGAGCTGCAGAAAAATGGTGTGCCAGTCTTTGGTGCTCATAAGGGCTTTACACAGTCCCATCAGTTCGGAATTGAAGCAGCCAGTTTCGGCGGCGGGCAAGCGGCTTCGAAAAAACTGCGCCAGGCGGGCTTTCTGGCCTGTGGCATAGGTCTTCCAATTGCACCGGTTGAGGGAGACATGAATGGTTTGCGCATTGGAACTCCGGAATTGGTGCGCAGAGGCGTGACTGTGAAAGACGCCCCAAAATTGGCGGGTCTGATCGCACGTGCCCTGACGACCAACGATCCGGCCTCTCTTGCCCGTGAGGTCTCGGCATACCGATCTGAATTCAACGATATGCACTTCGTGCTTCAGTCATGATTTGCACACAGGACCATCCCGTGGCATGACGCGCGCAGGGACCGTTGTCTGAGTCCCGGCAAAATGTCTGTGCTCATGTCCCAAGCCAAGTTCCTGACCGGCAACCTGTTCCGTCATGTGACCGTGATGTCGCTCACATCGTCCGTCGGATTGATGGCCATCTTCGCCGTTGATTTCGTCGATATGATTTTCATCTCGATGCTTGGCAAGGATGAGCTGGCGGCGGCAATCGGCTATGCGGGTGCAATCCTGTTCTTCACCACATCCTTCAACATCGGTGTTGCGATTGCAGCCGGTGCTTTGGTGGCCCGGGCGCTCGGCGAGGGAGACAAGGAACATGCGCGCAGCAGGGCATCCGCAGCGCTCGGCTGGGGCGTCCTCTTTTGCATTGCGTTTGCGACCCTGGTCTGGTTCGGGCTCGATTTTCTGGTCAGCCTGATTGGCGCGACCGGCGCGACCCACGGACTTGCCGTTGATTATCTGTCGATCATTGTTCCGACATTGCCCTTTCTGCTCTTGGGCATGGCAGGGGGCGCCATCCTGAGGGCCCACGGGGACGCCCGGCGCGCAATGTCCTGTACAATCATTGCCGGGTTGGTCAATGCGGTGCTGGATCCGATCCTCATCTTTGGCTTTGGTCTGGAGTTGACCGGCGCCGCCCTTGCAAGCGCAGCATCCCGTATCGCGCTTGCTGTCTTCGCCATCTGGCCGATCTTTCAGTACTACGGCGGTTTGAGCCTACCGGGAAAATCCGCTTTCATGAAAGCTTTGCCGCCCATTGCCGCCATCGCCGTTCCGGCAATTCTGACCCAATTGGCAACACCAGTCGGTCAGGCGTTTGTCACCCGCTCGATGGCGGAGTTCGGTGAAGATGCAGTTGCCGGAATGGCTGTCGTTGCCCGGATGAGCCCGCTTGCCTTCGCCACGATTTTTGCGCTTTCGGGTGCCGTTGGGCCGATCGTCGGGCAGAATTATGGAGCAGGGGCCTACACAAGGGTTCGCACCGTCTTGCGGGATGCGCTTTTGTTCACGGCCCTAGTGGTTGCGTTCGCTGCCTTGGTGCTTTTCCTTTTAAGAGAGCCAATCGCCGCCCTGTTTCAGGTACAGGGCGTGGCCCTGACGCTGATCGATCTCTTCTGCGGCCCTTTGGCTCTGGCATTCTTCTTCAATGGCGCTCTCTTCGTCTCCAACGCATTCTTCAACAATTTGGGGCGTCCGTTCTATTCGACCTGGATGAACTGGGGCCGTCATACGCTTGGCACCATCCCGCTCGTCATGATTTGTGGATCGATCTGGGGAGCTCCCGGGGTGCTGATCGGTCAGGCCGCAGGCGGTGTGATTTTTGGCGTTGCGGCCATCTTCCTGGTGCGCTCGGTGATCCGGTCGGTCGAGACCGGGGACGGCAGACCCGCAGGACCAAGCATATTCCAGCGTCAGGCCCGCCAGGTCATTCTCTTTTTCAACCGCCGCTAAGCCACTACCTGAAGAGTTCAGAACTTGCTGGGTTTCACAGCGCTCCTTCGGGCACTGATCCGGATGAGTTTTTGAAACTTCGGGCATTCTATGTGACGGGGCGCGGGGCAGTCGGCGACGTGCCGGATCATATCCCGCAAGGATGTCAACCGGGCGATCTGATCATCGAGGTCGTCCGCCTTTGTGCGCAAGATCGGGCGGGAGAGGGACGGGCGGCCGTCCGGTCCGAACATGCCCTTGATTTCCTCCAGTGAAAAACCGGCGGCTTTGCCGAGCCGGATGACGGCCAGCTGATCGAGGACTTCCGGTCCGAACAGCCGTTTCAGGCCACGCCTGCCAGCGGAATGGATCAGACCCTTTTCCTCATAGTGGCGCAGCGCTGATGCGGCGACCCCGGATTGGCGCGCAACTTCCGAAATATCGAGTAATTTCATCTCTTGACCTTAAGTCGACTTGAACTTGTAGGCTGCAGCCAACTCAGTCGTCATGCAAGAGGATTTTACATGACTTATCAAAATGGCCGGCCGGAAACGTCGCTTTGGCGCGATGCAACCGCATTGGCGCTGCTTCTGACAGCTTCCTTGAAAATCATGGCGAATGCCACGATCAGCCCTGCCTTGCCTGCGCTGGAAGCCAGTTTTTCAGGCGTGCCGGGCGCAGCTTATCTGGTCCGCTTTCTGGTTTCGGCGCCGTCCTTGACCGTGGTTCTGGTTGCACCGCTTGCAGGGCTTGCGATTGACCGTTTCGGGCGAAGCTGGCTGCTGATGGCCGGTGTTTTGATGTTCGCACTGTCAGGCAGTGCCGGCGCTTATCTGAACGATCTGACAGCTATACTTATGAGCCGTTTGCTGCTTGGGGTCGCGCTTGCTTTTACAATGACCGCGCAGGTCGCCCTCGCAGGGGATTTGTTTCAGGGCAACCGCCGCAGTGCCTTTATGGGCGGGCAGGTTGTTGCGATCAATTTCGGCGGGTTTTTGTTTATCGGCGGAGCCGGTTTGTTGGCCGGCGTTTCTCCGCGGTTGCCCTTTTTGATTTATGCGTTACCTCTTCTTCTTCTGCCGTTGCTCTGGCCGGTTATGAAACAGGAGTATCGGTACCGGAAAACCGCACCTGACGTGGCCTCACCATTGGAGAGTGGGGCATCCGAAGCTTCAGCGGCGCAAGCCGGATCGTGGCTGGTTTATGCTTTTGGGCTTGCCGGTCTTTCAATGGTGACTGTGATGATCTTTTTTCTGATGCCCAGCCAATTGCCGTTTTATCTTGAAGCATCAGGATTTGACGGGGCGACCGGCACAGCCCTCGGGCTCGGTGCCTTGACCCTGTCGGGTGCTTTCACTGCCTTGAAGTTTGCAGCGATCCGCGGCCGTCTCGGTCTCCCAGGCACGTTTTCGGCAGGTTTTCTCATCATGGGATGTGGGTTCGCCACGCTTGCGATGTATCCAGCGTGGGAGTTCATCATTCCGGGCTGCGCACTGATCGGCGTTGGCTATGCGCTTGTGCAGCCGGCATTGTTCCTTGCCGCACTCGATATTGCACCGGCCGCCCGGCGCGGAACCGTTTCCGGCATGATCACAACATCCATGTTCCTGGGGCAGATCGTGTCGCCATTTGTGTTTACTCCGGCACTCCAGAGTTATGGATTTGTGGCGGTATACGGCGCCAGCGGGGTAGTCTTTGTTGTCTTCGCGTCTTTGGCACTGGCGGTAAGATTTTTCAAACCCACAAGGATGACTGTGCCCTCAGAGCCTAGTTTGGAAAAACCAGCACTTTGACGGGCAAAAGCAGCGACTGGATGCGGATGACGAGTGCATTTGCAATTCCCATCCCGTCCACGATCCGAAACAGGAAGGCTGAGAATCCGGAAATTTCGCCAGACTTGATGGCCTTGTCGTGATTGGAATACGCAACGCCAATACAGCGGCTGCCGGGCGGGATGTAGTCTGCATGACCTTCAAAAACGGGCTCCAGAACAGCCAGGATCGTGCCGGGACGTGCACGGTCCTGAATATCGATCAGCTGATCTGTGGGCCGGAGCTGACCGCCTGAAATTGCATCCTGGACTTCAGAAACAGCCATCGGGATGACCGCGAGGGGCTTCGAGGCGCAGGTGATCTCAACGATCGTGCCGACGTGGAGGATCTGAGCCGAGATTTGACCAAAGCCAGCCTGAAAGCGGCCACGTCCCGATCCCTCGGGGACAAGAATGCCGGCTGGACGCAGGATTGGATTGACGAGGTCACCCGGTTGGAGTTTGAACTGGCGGACAGTGCCGTTTGTCCCTGCAAAGACGGTCGACTTTTCGATTTCTGTTTCTGCCTGCGCAAGTGCCGCTTCGGCACTCGACTTTTGCGCCGGGAGAAGAACCCGGAGCCGGGTCTGGATCGCATCTCGTTGCGCCTTGATTGCTTCCAGTGACCCAGTCAGACCCTCGACCGACAGCCGCAGGCGCTCCAATTCCTGCTCTGTGACCACATTCTGGTTGCGCTCAGAAAGGTCCAGGCGCCGCGTGAGATCATCCTGCGCCTGACGCAGCTGACTTTCAGAAGCAATGATGTTGCCTTCGGCTGCTGCGAGTTCCGCTTGTCCGACCGGAATTGCGGCTTCCACCTCGGCGATCCGGCGCCGCGCTGTCTCGGCCGCAGCTTGTTGCCGCTGCGTGTCGAGCCGGAAGATTGGGTCCCCGGCGCGGACAAACTGATTGTCGGCAACATAGACCTCTTCGACCCGGCCGGGTCGGTCGCTGAGAATAGAGACGGTCCTGAAGAGCGAGGTGACATTCGTCGTGGTGGGGTGAAAATAGAAAATCACCGTCAGCAGACTGATTGCAAGCACGGCACAGGACGTGATGCCCCATCGCAACTCATACCACACTGTGAACAGGTTGATTTCATGACCAAGCCGCTTGCCCTGTTTATAGCGGCGATAAAGGTAATCCGGAAGGATCGTAATCAGGGCGCTGAAAATCAGCTCTAGCATTACCGAATCCTTCGCTTGCCGGTCCGGCCATAACGGAGCGATTTGACCTTAACAGGCAAAACAATCTGTGAAATTGGAATGGCGGCGAGCAAAAGGGCTGCAACCCAAAAGGCGTTGTTGAAGGTGATCAGGGACAACAGGCCGAGCAGTCCGACAATCTGGATCTGGGTCTTGCCCATGCCGGATGCCATTCGGTCCGGCCAGGCCTGAATTGTGAAATACAGCGCGCCGAACCCGACCAGCACCAGGACCATGAAGATGCTGACCGCGATAAACAGCGTGTCTGTCTGGCCCGGTGCCGTCACAAAAAACGGCAGCGGATCATGGCTAAGATTGCTCGTGATTGTGTCCACAACATCCCCTTCAAAGCCGAGACTTTTTCTTAGTAGACAAAGTCAGAGCCTTGTCGGCAATAGGTAATTTTGCGTTAGAGGCTGGCTGCGTCGAGGTCCGCAGGTTTCTGAGGAACCCCTGCGACATAGGTCTCCATTACGGACCGGTCATCTCCAAGGGTTTGCAAAACGAACAGCTCTTCGGACAACGTTTCAGCTGTTTCCATCCGCAAGGCCATCGGGCGCGCGGCTTTGGCGTTCAGAACGACAATGTCCGCGTCGGTGCCAACGTCGAGCGAGCCGATCTTTTCAGAGAGAGACAGCGCCTTCGCATTGCCGAGCGTTGCCCAGTAGAAGGTTTCAAGCGGATGCAGGCGCTGGCGCTGCAATTGCAGGACTTTGTAGCCTTCATCCAGTGTGCGCAGCATGGAATAGCTGGTGCCGCCGCCAATGTCGGTTGCGATTGCGGTTTTGATGCCGGCTGCTTCGGTCCGTTTTTTGTCGAATAGGCCGCTGCCCAGGAACAGATTGGAGGTCGGACAGAACACGGCGACAGAACCGGTTTCCTGCATCACTCCCAATTCCCGGTCATTCATGTGGATGCAATGACCCAGTAGTGTTTTGGGCCCCAGAAGTCCGAAGTCTTCGTAGACACCCAAATAGTCTTGTGCATCCGGGTAGAGCTCCTTCGTGAAGGCAATCTCGTTGTGGTTCTCATTGATGTGCGTCTGCAAATGGCAGTCCGGATTCTCTTTCAGGAGCGTGCCGGCTGCTTCCAGCTGCTGCGGCGTCGAGGTGATCGCAAACCGCGGCGTGATGACGTAGTGGGCGCGACCTTTGCCGTGCCATTTCTCCAAAAGTGCCTTGCTGTCAATGTAGGCGCTTTCGGCAGTGTCGCAGAGGGCTTCCGGCGCATTCCGGTCCATCATCGTCTTGCCCCCGAGCATCAGCATGCCCCGGCGGCCGGCTTCCTCGAAATACGCCTCGACCGAATTCGGATGACTTGAACAGTAGGCGACCGCCGTCGTCGTGCCGTTTGAAAGCAAACAGTCGTAGAACCCTCGTGCGATCCGGTCACCGTGCGCCTTGTCGGCGAATTTTTGCTCCGCAGGGAAGGTATAGTCGTTCAGCCAGTCGAGAAGCTGGTCCGCCCAGGAGGCGATGACCTGAACCTGCGGAAAATGCAAATGCGTGTCGATAAAACCGGGCATCAACAAATGCGGCCGGTGATCGATTTCCTCAAATGGCTCTGATGCTGCGGCTTTGACGTCGGCATTCGACCCGCGCGCCTTGATTACTCCATTTGATATCAGGAGCGCGCCATCGTTTTCATAGGTATAGGCAGATGTGTCCTCAGGGCCCGTTGGCGCGGAGGTGAAGGTCAGCAGTCTGCCGCGCAATAGTGTTGCCGTTGTGTCTGCCAAATCTCTATGTCCCTGAAATTATGCTGCCGGAGCTCGCCGTGCGAGGCAAGGCCTTTTAGACGCGAACCGGGAGCGCGGCAACGCGAGATCCATTCAGAAATTCAAGAAAGACCTCCATGAGAAGGCCGCCGAAATGGCATTTCAACTTTTGCGGTATGTTGCAAAACACTTCAGTGGTCGGGTGTGAATGAATGCTTGAGGTTGTCTATAGACTGCGTTTAAGTGCCTGCAGTTCTTTTGATAAAGGTGCCCCATGGCTGTTGATTTGCCCCGTCAGACCGACAACGCGTTCCTTGGTGATTCCCTGAAAGGAGGGTCGCATGAGCCCACATACGGCGGCGTCTTGTCTTTCATGCGCCGGCGCTACAGCCGAGATTTGACGGGGGTCGATCTGGCCGTTTGGGGCATTCCGTTTGATGCTTCCGTCTCAAACCGGCCTGGTGCTCGTTTCGGGCCTCAGGGCGTGCGCCGAGCATCGGCTATTTTTGATGGGGACCCGCAATACCCCTTCGAGTTTGATCCGTTCGAAACGCTGGCCTGTGTCGACTATGGGGATTGCGTTTTTGACTATGGCCACAACCGGGACATCCCAAGCCACATCGAAGCTCAGGCACGGGAAATCCTGCAGAGCGGCACGCATCTCTTTTCCATTGGAGGCGATCATTTCGTCACCTATCCCTTGCTGAAGGCGCATGTCGAAAAGCACGGACCGTTGGCCCTCGTTCAGTTTGACGCGCACCAGGACACTTGGGATGACAAGGGAGACCGGATCGATCATGGCACTTTTGTCGGCCGCGCAGTTCGAGAAGGTCTGATTGACCCGAATAAATCAATTCAGATTGGCATTCGCACGCATGCGCCTGAGACCTGTGGTCTCGAAATTCTTTACGGCGAAGAAGTGGAACTGCTTGGTGTCAATGGCGTGGTCGAACTGGTGAAAGACCGGGTCGGTGATGCCAAGGCGTATATGACGTTCGACATTGATTGTCTTGATCCCGCTTTCGCGCCAGGGACCGGAACGCCAGTTGCAGGTGGTCTCACAAGCCGGGAAGCGTTGATGATCCTGCGCCGGCTGGGTGATCTGAACTTTGTAGGCGGGGATGTAGTCGAAGTCGCGCCAGCCTATGATCATGCCGACATCACATCAATTGCTGGCGCAAGCGTGGCGCTGATGTATATCGGATTGCTTGCGGAAAGGCAGCGTTAGCGGACAGCCGGTCTATGACGTTCGCGGCCGAGATCGGACGCCGTGTGCCCGTCGGATAAGCCTTTGAATGACTTGTTGTTGTCATTGGCTTTTCGTGCGTCCCAGAAGCGGTAGAGCGGATGGGTCGTCTTGTTTTGGCTGTAATAGGCAGACAGTTGCTTCCACAAAGCGTACTGGGTGATCACGGCCACAATCGCACCTGTGACAGTCACAAGTAGCGATAGCAACAAACCGCCCAGGATCGTGACGGCGAGCGCAGTCCAGGCGGTGAGATAAAGACCCAACATCGGTCCTTGCTGACCTTTGGTTTCTCTCAATTGATTAAGCCAGATGCGTTCGCCGTAGGCGGCCTCCCGGCATAAGCGCAGGCTGTCAGTCGGAATATACCGAGACAGGGCCACCACAACCCAACAGGTCCAAAGTGCCAGCACAGCGGCATAAAAAGGGCCAATCCAAAGCGCCGTCCAGCTTGCAGCCGCAGCACATGCAGGGACAATCATACGTGCTGCCATGACAGAGGCTCGTGCCGGGGCAGGCGAACCAGACCGCGCCGTGTAGCGCGCTGAGCCGGTTGACCCGGCCCAGTGTACCGGTTTTCCATCATCAAAATGAAGCAGTGGCGGTGTGTGCATGATCTGGATTTGTTTCCCCTCGTAAGAACCTATACCGCGCGCTCACCGGGTTTTGCAAACCAGGAAAAGCGAGCGGCTCGGCAAAGTTGACAATAATCAGACAGGGCTTTGGTTCGGTTTTGCTCCCATGCGGCGTTTCTGGGGTTGGATTAACGGAAAATCAAACCAAACACACAGAGCTTGTGCGGGATTAATGCATGTAAACACTTTGGCAGTCTGGAATGTGTTACTAGGATGGTCTGCAAGAAAAAGTGATAAGCAGATGCGGTTGAAGGCGGATCCATGACGGATCAACAGGTGTCTCAGGGAAGAAACGAAGGCGCAACAGGTTTTGCCGACTGGCAAGCCATGAAATCCCTTGCGACCAGACTGGAAGAGTTGAACTCCACAGAGTGCTTTGACAGCTCCCTGGATATGTTCGGCGATCTAGACTGGCTTCAGCAATTGGTGAACCTCGTTTCAGATTATGTCTACGTAAAAGACCGCCGGTCGCGCTTTGTCATGGCAAACGACAAGGCCGCTGAAGATATGGGCCGCTCAACCAGTGCGGAGCTGATCGGCAAGTCTGATTTGGAGTTGCACTCACCGGAAGTCGGTCACGTATTCTATGACGCTGAACAGGCCATGATGCGTGAGGGGAGGGACTTGGTCGACGTTTTGGACCGCATCCTTCTGCCGGACGGTACCGAAAAATGGTTTTCGTCTTCCAAATACCCGATCCGCAACGAGACCGGTGATATCGTCGGGATCGTCGGTATATCCAGAGATGTGACTGACCGCCAAAACGCTGAGAAATTGCAGCGCGGTCAGAACGAGATCTTGAAAAAACTGGTGAGCGGTTTGCCGTTGCAGGATGTTTTGGATTCTCTCGTACTCATGATCGAAGGGCAGCTGGAAAGCGGCATGGGCTCGGTTATGCTCCTTGATGAGACCGGCAAAAGGCTCCAATCAGCATCCGGTCCTAATCTGGCGCAAGGCTACCTGCAAGCTGTGGACGGGGTTGAGATCGGGCCGAAAGTTGGATCTTGCGGGACGGCGGTATTCAGCAAAGAGGCCGTATTTGTCGACAACTTGTTTGAAAGCGAACTTTGGTCCGACTATGTCGATCTTGTGCGTGAATATGACCTGAAATCATGCTGGTCCGTTCCGTTTTTCTCCGCGGATGGCAAGGTCTTGGGTACATTCGCTTTTTATTGGGCGACTGTTCGTGCGCCAAGCGAGCCCGAGGTCAAAATTCTTCGTGAGGCAGCACATCTGGCCTCGATTGCCGTGGAACGCGACCGGGCTGAAAAGAAAATCCGATATCTGGCAGAGCAAGACCCTTTGACAGGACTGCCGAACCGCCGAAAATTCAAAGACAAACTGGAAGCAAAAGTGGCTGCCAGCCGTGAGACTGGAGACCCGGTTGCTGTAGTCTTCGTCGACATGGACAACTTCAAATACATCAACGACAGCTATGGGCATGCTGTCGGTGACGAAGTTCTTTCAGCCGTTGCAGAACGCATTCTTGCCTCCCACAATACTGCATTTGAAACCATTCGGTTCGGCGGAGACGAATTTGTTTTGTTCGTCGACGGCCCTTCGGCACATAAACCAGCGTTGCGGGATTTTCTCACGCGCATGCGCGCCGAAATTCTGAAAACAATCGAACTGGACACGCTGACGCTTCACGTGACCTGTTCGATCGGGGCAGCCGTCTTCCCGCTTGATGGCGACACGGCCGATGAAGTTTTGAAAAATGCCGACCAGGCAATGTTTGAAGCCAAAAATCTCGGGCGGGACAATTTTTTCATTTTCGATCGGGAAACGGCACCAGCGGGTGTCAACCGGCTGAAGCTGGTTGAAGAGTTGCGTCAGGGCATCAACAACAATGAACTATTTCTGGAGTATCAGCCACAGATCGATCTGATGAGTGGCCGGATCGTAGGTGCCGAGGCATTGGTACGGTGGACACACCCGGAACGCGGGAGATTGATGCCCGGAGAGTTCATTGAGATTGCGGAACAAACCGGCGCGATTATTTCCCTTGGCCGCTGGGTCCTGAACGAAGCATGCCGGCAAAACAAAGCCTGGCAGGAGGCGGGTCTTCCGCACATCACGATCGCGGTAAACGTTTCTGCGAACCAGTTCCGTGACAAGGCCCTCTTGTCAGATGTGTTTTCTGCGCTCGACACCAGCGGTCTGGATGCGCGGTATCTGGAGCTTGAGTTTACCGAAAGCCTTGTCATCCAGAACGTGGAACAGGCGGTCGCCCTGATGGAAGACTTCCGGCGGATCGGTATTCATTTGGCGATTGACGACTTCGGCACCGGCTATTCCAGCCTTGTCGCTTTGAAGAATTTTCCTTTGAACCGGCTAAAGATCGATCAAAGCTTCATCCGGGATCTTGAATACAAGGAAAGCGACCGCGCGATCGTGCGGGCGATTATCAGCCTCGGGCGGGAACTGGGGCTAAACGTTGTTGCAGAAGGGGTCGAAACAGCCAAACAGCAAGCGTTTTTGCTCAGCTGCCGGTGTGAGACCACTCAAGGCTACCATTTCGGCCGGCCTATGGCGGCCGACAAGTTCTCAAAGCTCCTCGGGATGACCAGAACGCCGTTGGACGTGGCGCTCTGAACCTTGTCTGCCTGTTGCAGCTCGCTCAGAAGGAGAAAGCTTGCGGGAAACTAAAGAAGGCACGAAAGGATCGCTCAGATCCTTGCATTCTTTTTCGAACTCAGATCCGGTTCATCACATAACTTCCCGGAGCGTCTTCGAGTATCTTGACCCGGTTGGCGCCAGGTTTGCGCGGCTTGGCTTCAGCCGGATCGTTTTTCCGGATCCATTCGTCCCAATACGGCCACCAGGATCCGGGGTGCTCTTCCGCGTTCTTCAGCCAATTTTCCAGAGTGCCTCTCGCTTCGCCGCCAGTCCAATACTGGTACTTGTTCTTTACCGGCGGATTGACGACACCTGCAATATGGCCGGAACCCGACAGGACATATTCCACCGGTCCACCAAAACAGCCAGACCCCAAGAACACCGATTTTGGTGGCGCGATGTGATCTTCGCGGGTTGCAAGGTTGAAGATCGGAATCTTGACCCTGGAAAGGTCAAGTGTTTCACCGCCGATTTCCATCTCTCCCTTGGAGAGCTTGTTATCGAGATAACAATTGCGGAGATAAAAGGAGTGGTTCGCCGCCGGCATGCGGGTTGAATCTGAGTTCCAGTACAAGAGGTCGAACGGGAAGGGCTCTTTCCCCTTCAAGTAGTTGTTCACCACATAGGACCATATGAGGTCATTGGACCGGAGCATGTTGAAGGCCGACGACATCTTGGACCCGTCCAGATAGCCGCTTTCCGCCATCCGCTTCTCCAGGATGGAGATTTGCTCCTCGTCGACAAACACCTTGAGATCGCCAGCGTAGGTGAAATCGACTTGCGTCGTGAAGAAGGTTGCCGTTTTGATCCGATCGTCACCGGTCTGCGCCATATAGGCCAGCGTTACGGCGAGGAGAGTGCCGCCAACGCAATAGCCGATTGCATTGACTTCTTCCTGACGGGTGGCGCGCTTGATGACATCCAGCGTGTTGAGGATGCCCTCTTTCATGTAGTGCTCAAAACTCTTTTGAGCCTGCCGTTCGTCCGGATTGACCCAGGAGATCACGAACACTGTGTGGCCTTGATCCACGGCCCACTTGATGAAGGATTTCTCCGGGTTGAGATCGAGGATATAGAACTTGTTGATCCACGGCGGCACGATCATCAAGGGGCGCTTCAAGACCTTGTCTGTAGTCGGGTCATACTGGATGACCTGGCATACGTCGTTTTGCGCGATGACCTTGCCCTTGGTGGTTCCAAGGTTTTCACCCAGTTTGAATTTTGACGGATCTGTCTGCCGGATCTTCAGTTCACCCTTTCCGGTCTTCAGATCTTCGGCCAGATGCTCCATGCCCTTGACCAGGTTTTCGCCGTTGCTTTCCATCGTCAGGCGCAGGAGTTCAGGATTGGTCAGAAGGAAATTCGATGGCGAGAGTGCGTTGGAGATCTGAGTGACGTAGAACTCGGCCTTGTGGCGGGTGTGCTCGTCGAGTCCTTGGGCTTCGTGGACCATCTCTTCGGCCCACTGACTGGTGATGAGATAAATCTGTTTGACGAAATCGAAGTATTGGTTGTTTTCCCAGTCGGGATCAGCAAACCGCTTGTCTGTTACCGGGGCTTTCACGGCCGGCTCTGACTGTTCGCCCATCATCCGTTTCAGCGAAGAATTCCAGAGGTCGATGTAGCCGCTCCACAAGCGGCCCTGCGCCTCCATGGCCCGCTGCGGATCAGACGCCCAGTATTCTCCAACTTGAGCGAGTGTCTTGACCACGCCGGTAAGTTCGTCCGTTGATTCGTGCGTAATCTTGCCTTGCTCGCGCGGTTCGATGTACGCAGCGAGCGCCTTGCCTGCATTTTCCAATGTCTTTGCAAGATTTTGCGCGAAAGCTTCTGGATTGTTGATGATGTATTGCAACATGGGATGCTGGCGGTCATCAGCCATAAGCAGGGTTTCCTCCGACTTCCGGTCTTCTTAACTGCCGTCTGGAGGCGGCAGCCTGTTGGGCGGTTCCTCAGCGTTATGTGTTTCTATTTGCGCTTGTATTCGGAACGTCAGTTTTATTTATTGCACAACGTTCCGGTGCCGTCGATTGGTTTCCATAACGCGTATTGCCGCTGTGCTAGAGGACTTGTGTGACACTTCGATGGAAGTATGATCTCAGTTGTAGATTAGGGAGACGGCAATCATGCGCGTGCGGCGCAATCTCTGTTTGGTGTTCTTGGGTGCAAGCATCCTGCAATCCTGCGCCGTTGGTCCCGGCACGCCGCTCGTCAAAGCAGTGAACCCGGACCAAAAAACACGGTCAGGCACCGTGCAGCCGCCGACTGGTTACGGTCCACCGAACGCGTCCGCGCAGTCAAGAGGCCTGATCAACCCGTTGGAGCGGGCCGAAACGGAAGAATATCTCAAAACTCTCGCAGACGAACAGTGAGCTTGATTGAAGCGGCCTTAGCTTTGAGTACAGCAGACTGCCTCCACTGCTCTGGACCAGTATTTCCGACGTTGCTGAATGTCAGTTTTATCATAGCCTCAACAGACAGACCGCACGTCATCTCCCGATAAAAATAGCGAGTACCTTAACGTAAAACAGTTTTGGATAACTTTAAAACTTTGGTATGCCACTTGCGGGTGAGCACATACCTTGTTCAGCAGAAATGTGGTCCCGGCGTTTTGGGGGCGCTCGTGCTTGATGTGAAGACTATACTGTTTTCCCTAGTTGTCGCTGAGCTGACAGCCAGCGCTGTGTTGTGCTTTCTTTTTTTCTTCTGGAAACATCGGGACCGGGCAGGGCATTTGTCCTTCGGGCTCTGGTCTATTGCGTTCCTGCTTGGGGCGGTCGGTACACTGCTGATAAGCTTCCGTGGTGTGTTGCCGGACGACCTGACCATCATTGCAGCGAATTTTCTTATCCTGGTTGCAACTGGCCTGAGACGCAGCGGTGTCGCGGCCTTCTTTTGCCAACCTTTGCGCCTTTGGATTGCTGCAGGGCTTGCCGGTGTCTGGCTATTACTCTGCTCGGTTCCGGACTTTGCCACAACACTGTCCAGCCGGGTGGCTTACGTGCAACCGGTAATGATGCTCTACATCGCATGGTCGGCCATAATATGCTTGCGCTGGAATACAGAAAACCTTGTCACGCCGAAGGTATACGCTTTCAGCGCAGCTCTTGAAACCAGCGCTCATTTCAGTTTGTTGACCGCACTTGGATTTGGCGCTGAGACCGGGCTGTTCGAAGCGATCAGCGGACATGTCATCCTGATTGCACTTCTGCTTATCCTGGTTGCCATGGTGCTTTCCATGTTTACCGCTCTCGCAATGCCGATCGAGCGATCACTTTTGCAAATTAAATCGGCCGCCTATCGCGATTGTCTAACAGGATTGCCCAATCGCCGGGCGGTGTTTGAAAGGGCGGCAACGTTCAAGTCAGTCTCCAGCGCAAACAACTGTCTCACGGTGATCCGGTTTGACATTGATGAGTTTAAGAGGGTCAACGACAAGCACGGGCATGCAACCGGTGACCTGGTCCTTCAAGTGTTCGGCCGGGTTTGCGAGGAAACAAAACCGGCGGATACGGTTGCAGGCCGGCTGGGCGGCGATGAGTTTGTCATTCTGTCCACCAGGATGGAGCCAAACCAAGCTCGGATTCTTGCCGAAAAGATACGGGCTCGTTTTGCAGCTGCATGTTCTGAGGAGACAGAGGGCGCTGTTCAGGTTGGGCTGAGTGCTGGCGTCAGTTCCGTACCGCTCGGTCTAGGACTGGATGAGGCCTTGGAAATTGCAGACAGAGCTATGTACGAAGCCAAAGCGTGCGGCCGCGGCAAAACGATTGTCGGCTCCGCTGAAAAGGCTAGGGTTTTTTCTGGCGTTGAAGACGCACAATTCGCTTTCTATAAGCCCCATCCGGCATAGCAGCCCGTTATCGAGCCTACTGATTGGCGTGCTTTCCCTCTTCTGCGAGGCGTTCTTGGCAGGCCCCGGCCAAACTTATCTGTTCCCACATTTAGGTGTCTAGGCGTTCAAAGATGGGTGCGAAACTCAAAAAGGCCTGTTAAAAGGGCGCGCAACCTGCTTATCGCGCAGGTGCGATATACCCATTTTCAAGTCGCAAGGATCCGCGCCAATGGAGGAATTCCACAAAATCAAACGGCTCCCGCCGTATGTTTTTGAACAGGTCAATCGCTTGAAAGCCAAGGCGCGAGCGGCGGGTGCGGACATCATCGATCTTGGTATGGGCAACCCGGATCTGGCGACACCGAAGCACATCGTCGACAAACTGACCGAGGTCGTTCAGGACCCGCGCAGCCACCGTTATTCTGCTTCGAAGGGCATTCAGGGCCTGCGCAAGGCTCAGGCATCCTATTATGGCCGCCGGTTTGGCGTGAAGCTCGACCCTGACACCCAGGTCATCGCAACACTTGGCTCCAAGGAAGGCTTTGCCAATATGGCGCAGGCCATTTCCGCACCGGGCGATGTGATCCTGAGCCCCAATCCAAGTTATCCGATCCACACGTTCGGGTTCCTGATGGCGGGAGCCTCGATCCGCAATATTCCGGCTGAGCCAAACAGCGGCTTCTTTGAAGCGCTGGAACGCGCGGTCATTCACTCGGTGCCAAAACCGATCGCTATCATTCTGTGTTATCCGGCCAACCCGACAGCCTATTGCGCGGACCTCGATTTCTACAAGGACGTTGTGGCTTTTGCGCGCAAGCACAACATCTTCATTCTCTCGGATCTTGCCTATTCAGAGATCTACTTCGGAGATACCCCGCCGCCGTCTGTCCTGCAGGTGCCGGGGGCAATGGACGTCACCGTTGAATTTACATCGCTTTCCAAGACCTTCTCTATGCCGGGCTGGCGGATGGGTTTCGCGGTTGGCAATGAGCGCCTGATTGGCGCCCTTGGGCGGGTGAAGTCCTATCTTGACTATGGTGCTTTCACGCCGATCCAGGTTGCTGCGACCGCGGCGCTGAACGGTCCGGATGATTGCATCCGTGAAACCCGTGATATCTACAAGAAACGCCGGGATGTTGTCGTCGAGAGCTTCGGCCGGGCCGGGTGGGATATTCCCGCACCAGAAGCCAGCATGTTCTGCTGGGCCCCGATCCCGGAAAAGTTCCGGTCTCTCGGCAGTCTGGAATTCTCCAAATTACTGCTGGAACGCGCCGACGTTGCAGTCGCGCCAGGCATTGGTTTTGGCGAATACGGTGACGGGTTCGTCCGCATAGGTCTCGTAGAAAACGAGCAGCGGTTGCGCCAGGCGGCAAGAAATGTTCGCCGGTTCCTTGAAACTGCGGAGCAAAAGCTGCACAACGTCATCCCGCTTGAGACTTCTCGCTGAATAGAATTGGATTAATTCCCGAATGGCAGACGCATTGAAAATCGGCGTGGCCGGCCTTGGAACGGTCGGTGCGTCCGTGGTGCAACTCCTGGAAAAGCACGCTGGCCAGATCGAACGTAGGACCGGTCGGTCTTTGACGGTTACAGCTGTCAGTGCCCGGAACCGGACGCGGGACCGGGGAATTGATACAAGTGGCTTCACCTGGTTTGATGATCCGGTGGCCATGGCGAATGAAGCAGAGCTCGATATTTTTGTTGAGCTGATCGGCGGGGAAGACGGACCGGCCGAGCAAAGTGTTCGCGCAGCGCTCAGCCGCGGTGTGCATGTCGTGACGGCCAACAAGGCTTTGATTGCCAAACACGGAGTTGATCTGGCCCGGGTCGCTGAGGCGAACAACGCCTGCCTTAACTATGAGGCGGCGGTCGCGGGCGGAATTCCGATCGTGAAAACCATGCGCGAGTCTCTTGCCGGCAATGAAGTCAGCCGCGTCTACGGCATCTTGAACGGCACGTGCAATTACATCCTGACGCGAATGGAAGCCGAAGGGATCAGCTTCGAAGACTGCCTGGCTGACGCGCAGCGGCTTGGTTATGCGGAAGCCGATCCGACCTTCGATATCCAAGGCAACGATACGGCACACAAGCTGGCGATCCTGACAAGCCTTGCTTTTGGCACCGAGATAGATGCCGACAGTATTTTCATGGAAGGCATTACTTCCATTACCACGGCCGATATTCAGGCTGCCGACGAGCTCGGCTTCCGGATCAAGCTGCTTGGTGTCGCACAGCGCACCGACACGGGCATCGAACAACGCGTTCACCCAACGATGGTGCCGAAATCGTCCGCGATTGCACGGATTGACGGCGTACTGAATGCTGTTGCCGTCGACGGAGATTACGTCGGTGAGATCGTGCTGGTTGGGCCGGGTGCCGGTGGGAACGCGACAGCGTCGTCTGTGGTTGCCGACATCACAGACATTGCCCGGGGCGACGAAACACCCGTTCTTGGTATGCCGGCAACAGACCTGGTTCCGTATGAGCGGGCCCGGATGCGCCTTCACGAGGGGGGGTACTACATCCGCTTGTCTGTCTACGATCGTCCGGGTGCGTTCGGCGAGATTGCCCGCTGCATGGGCGATGCCGGTATCTCTCTAGAGTCCATCGTTCAAAAACGGGCAGCGGCAGAAGACCGAGACCGCGACAGTGCGGACGCGCCGCAACCGGTCATCTTGATCACCTATGAAACAACCGAGATCGCCATCAAAGAAGCGCTGGATGTGATCATGTCGAAAGGCGTGGTCGCAGAACAGCCTCAGATGATCCGGATCGAAAAACTGAAGTAAGTCAAACGTCCCGCGGACGTGCGGAACGGGGGAAAAGCGGAGATGTTGATGTCCAACACAGAACACCAGCCAGCCAGCGGGCTTGACCGTATCCTGACATTGGAACTGGCGCGTGTTGCCGAGAGAGCAGCTGTTTCAGCGGCCAGGTTGCGCGGTCATGGCGATGAAATGGCCGCCGACCAGGCAGCTGTTGATGCGATGCGCCGTGAATTGAACCGCCTTCCGATCGATGGAACGGTGGTGATCGGCGAAGGCGAGCGTGATGAAGCTCCGATGCTGTACATCGGCGAAAATGTCGGCACCAAGCAGGGCCCGAAGGTGGACATCGCTTTGGACCCGCTGGAAGGTACGACCATCTGCGCAAAGAACCTGCCGAACTCTCTCGCTGTCATCGCCTTGGCTCCGGAAGGCGATCTTCTAAACGCTCCGGACAGCTACATGGACAAGATTGCGATCGGTCCGGGCTATTCTGAAGGCCTGATTGATCTTGATGCGCCGATTGCAGACAATCTGGCAGCTGTTGCCAAGGAAAAAGGCGTCAAGATCGAAGAAGTGACAGCCTGTGTCCTCGATCGTCCGCGCCATGCACGTCTGATTGAAGAAATCCGGGCCACAGGTGCTGCGATTCGCTTGATCGGCGATGGCGATGTGGCTGGTGTGATCCACACGACAGATCCTGAGGAAACCGGCATCGATCTTTATGCAGGTATCGGCGGCGCACCGGAAGGCGTTCTGGCGGCTGCGGCCCTGCGCTGTATCGGCGGTCAAATGCAGTCTCGTCTCGTGATCACCCGCGACGAGCAGGTTGAGCGTGCCCACCGCATGGGCATCGACGACATCAAGAAGAAATACACGCTGGAAGAAATGGCCGGTCCGGATGTTCTGTTCGCCGCAACCGGTGTGACGGACGGCAACTTCCTGCAGGGCGTGCGCTTCGGTCGCAATCACATCACCACGCACACTGTAGTCATGCGGTCCTCTACGGGGACTGTCCGCTACATCAAGGCCCAGCACACTCAGCTGGAAAAGTTCCACTTGGACTAAGTCTGAACGCATGCTGACAGGATTTGGCGAAGACGACAAAGGGCGCCTCGTACTCGGGGTTGCCCGCTCCGCCAATGACAATGCATGGCGGGAGCGCCTAAGCGCCGCTGAAGCGCGCGCCGCTATGGCGATCTCGCAACAGCACGGGCTGCCCGATGTTTTGGCCCGTGTCATGGCAGCGCGCGGTGTTGCTGCTGAAGACGCTTCGGCGTTTCTCGAACCATCCCTCAAGACCTTGATGCCGGACCCGAGCATCCTCGTCGACATGGACGTAGCCGTCGCTCGCGTGGCCGATGCGGTCCAGGCAGGCAAGAAGATTGCGATCTTCGGCGATTATGACGTCGATGGCGCCACTTCGTCCGCGGTCCTGGCAAAATACCTCCAATGGCTGGGTCTTGAACCGGTCATCCATATTCCGGACAGGATCATTGAGGGGTACGGCCCAAACGGACCTGCGATCGAAAACCTTCAGGCGGGCGGTGCTGAACTGCTGATCACGCTCGACTGCGGCAGCACATCTTTTGAAGCCTTTGAGACGGCCAGTAAGCTCAACCTCGACGTCGTGGTGATCGACCACCACCAGGTTGGTGAAACGCTTCCAGAAGTACGGGCGCTGGTTAATCCGAACCGGCAGGATGATCTGTCGGGGCAGGGGCATTTGGCGGCCGTTGGTGTCACGTTCCTATTTATAGTCGGACTGAACCGCGAACTACGTCAGCGGGGTGCATTCAACGGCCGGCAGGCACCGGATTTGATGGCTCTGCTGGACTTGGTGGCACTCGGAACTGTGTGTGATGTGGTACCGCTTCAGGGCTTGAACCGCGCCTACGTAACACGCGGGTTGGCAGTCATGCATCAGCGCCAGAACCATGGTCTGACAGCGTTGTCCGACGCCGCACGGGTGAGCGGAAAACCAGCTCCTTATCATCTGGGGTTCTTGATCGGTCCGCGGATCAATGCCGGCGGCCGGATTGGTGATGCGGCTCTGGGCGCACGGCTTCTGACCACAGCAGACCCGCATGAAGCTCGCGCTATTGCCGAACGTCTGGATCAGCTGAACACTGAACGTCAGGCCATGGAAGCCGTAATGCTCGAACAGGCGGGAGCCGAGGCCGCAATGTCCATCGAACAGCGGGACCCGGCCGTTCTTTTGACGGGATCTAACGACTGGCACCCGGGGATCGTCGGCCTGATCGCGTCGCGGCTCAAGGAAGCTCATCGCCGGCCGGCCTTTGCAATTGCCTATGATGAAACGGGCAAGGGGACCGGGTCTGGACGGTCGATCAACGGCGTCGATCTCGGCAAGGCTGTACGTAAGGCTGTCGACGACGGACTTCTGGAAAAGGGCGGCGGACATGCCATGGCTGCAGGGTTGACGGTCCGCCAGGAAAAGGCTGGAGATCTGGAAGCCTTCTTCAACGACGTCCTAAAAGATGATGTTGACGCTGCAACGGCGCACCGGGAACTGAAGATCGACGCGGCACTGACTGCAACGGGCGCAAACCTCGATCTTATGAACATGCTGGAAAAAGCAGGCCCCTACGGCGCGGGTCATTCCGAGCCGGTGTTTGCATTTCCTGCGCATCGAATCTCTTTCGCCGATGTCGTCGGCAAAGGCCATGTTCGGGCAACACTTGCAGCCGGTGACGGCACTGCGCTCAAAGGGATCTGCTTCAAGGCAGAGGACAAACCCCACGGACAGTTGCTTCTTGAAGGCCGTGGCCGCAACCTGCATGTTGCGGGGACGCTGTCCATTGACACTTGGCAGGGTACACCGAAAGTGCAGCTCCGAATTCTGGATGTCGCGGACCCGCAAAAGACCCGGCTTTAACGTTCCTGAAGCGCCAATCTGATACCAAGAGCGCAGAAAATCGTCCCGACGACTTTTCCCTGCCATTTCAAGATGACGGGATTGCGCCTTACCACTCCGCCAAGTGTACCGGCGCCCAAGGCAAAGACGATCGTACTGAATAGCCCAAGGGCGACAAAAACAAACCCGAGAATTGTCAGTTGAAGCAGCACGTAACCATTCTCGGGCTGCACAAACTGCGGTAAAAACGCCAAAAAGAAGAGAGCCGTTTTTGGGTTTAGAATTTCCGAAATAAACGCCTGCCGAAACGCCGTCCCAGTGCTCACGTCCGCAATTCCATGTCCGAATGACGTAGCAACCTTCGAAGTGATCGCTTTGATGCCAAGGTAAATCAGATAAGCGGCACCGACATATTTAATCACCGAAAACAGAAGAGCTGACGCGGCGATTATCGCAGACAAGCCGAAAACAGCGAGCAATGTGTGAACGATGTCACCTGCTGCAATCCCGGCACCTGTCGCGATGCCGACTTTTGGTCCCGACGTTGTGGCCCGTGCAATTGTCAAAAGGGTTGCCGGACCTGGAATGAAAACAAACCCAAGTACAATTAGACTGTAGGCGATGAGTGTCGGCAATTCGACCATGGCATTCTCCGTCATGAACCATGACCAATCCATCACGGGCTCAAGATCTGTACAAGGGGTTTGTTATCCGCTGCAATTAACCTCCCTCTAACACCCTTGCCGTAGCGTTCCTCTCACGAAGGAATCGTGAGGGTTGAGTATGCGTACTCAGAATGAGTTGTCGCCATATTTCCGCGAGATCGACCGGCGCACAGACCGGGCTCTTGAAGGAGTTCGCGAAGTTAGAAAATCTGCAAAGTTGAGGGCGCTTCCGGCCGAACCGAAGCCATGGTTCATAAATACCGGCTTTCTGGTTCTTTTGACGTTTTTTGTCGCCTTGTTTGCGAGCTGAACCAAAGCGTCCGTTATCGGCCTTGAACTGATACGCAAGGTCCAGCTATGTCGGCTGCTTGGTACTCAAATGGGGCGGGCAGCATGACCGAATATCCGATTTCACTTTGGTCCTTCAATCTCGGCAGAGCCCCCAATTCTGTCGCCGCATTGGCTGACATGATTGCGGATGGGCTCGAGAGGGCAGCTTCAGAAGGCGCAAAGCTTCTCGTCTTGCCGGAATACCTTGCCGAGACATGTCTTGCTTTCAAACCGGATGGTTTGCGGCCAGACCAGGAAATGGGCTTTCTGGCTGATGTTGGTGACGATCTGTTTCCGCTGCTGTACGAATTGCCGCAAAAGACAGGCGTTTCATTGTTGGCCGGAACATGGCCGGTGAAAACACATTGCGGAATCACAAATACAGCGGTGCTGCTGACCCCAGATGGCCGCGAAATCCGTCAGGATAAGTTAAGTCTCACACCCTTTGAGCAGGAAGAAGACATCTGGCATCTGGTGCCTGGAACGGAGCTGAAGGTGTTTGAGCTGGATGGTCTGAAGATGGCCATCCTGATCTGCCTGGACATTGAAATGCCGGCGCTGAGCTGCCTTCTTGCCAAAGAAAAAGTCGACCTAATCCTCGTACCGTCGATGACGGAGAAACTGTCCGGCTATCACCGTGTGTTTGGGTGTGCAAAGGCGCGGGCAGTCGAACTGATGTGCGCCGTTGCTGCCTGCGGCGTTGTCGGGCGCGCGGAAGGCACAACCCAGAACGAGACCAATGTTTCGGGCGCTGCGCTTTATGTGCCGTGTGAAGAAGAGCTTGGATTTGAAGGTGTTGGCGCTGAACTCAAGCCGACAGGCGGCCTCGGCGGTGAAGAATTGTTTCTCACCACGTCTGTTCCAGTCGGCGTGATTCGAGCATTGCGGGGTGGCGGAGCAGAGGTTTGGCCGGGCGCATGGACAGCCGAAAACGTAACACTTTTTAAAATGTGACACTCATTGCGCAGTTTTAATGCGTATATGCGCACAATGTGCGTTTTTTGCTAGACGGCAAACAAACGGCGCTATATAAGCCAGCGTCTTAACTCCACCATTTTGGGATCGGTATGGCTTTTGCCCCGACGATATCGGCGTTCGACGCTTCGTGGCTGCGCGGTCTTGCTGGTTTGTTTGTCAAACCGGCCCGCCTGCAGATCGCGGCGTTGTGCTGCCGGAAGGGTGAACGGGAGCCAGAGATTCTTCTTGTGTCGACACGGGACACCGGCCGCCTGATATTGCCAAAGGGATGGCCCGAGGCGGACATGCCTGCCTTCGAGACGGCTCTGCTTGAAGCTTACGAAGAGGCGGGCGTGATCGGCAAGGCAGATCAGCGGCCTCTTGGCAGTTTCCGGTCCTACAAGGGGCTTGCAAGTGGTTTGAAACTGCGCACCAAGGTGCTTGTTTTCAAGATTGAGTTTGAAAGCCAAGTCGACAATTTTCCTGAGCTGGGGCAGCGCAAGCGCATTTGGATGCCGGTTTCGGAGGCTATTGAAAAGGCTGATGAACCGGCCTTGCGGCGCTTCTTGAAACGGCATCGCAAGCAGCTTTTCTAATCGTTCTGTCAGAACGTTTCAGCGGTCTGCGACACGTCTGTGTCGCAAGGCTGTTGCAAGGCAGCTGGCATATAAAGTTTACTCCGGCGCGGTACGGTCCTGAGGGTCCTTGTGCGGCAGCCAGCCGGTGAGCGGATCTGAAAGACGGATACTGTGCGTTCGGGGGACAACCTGAAACCAAAGGCACTCGATAAGGATCTCGACCGGGTCGGGTTTCTTGGCGATGCTGCAGAAGCGATGGGTCGGCGCTTGATTGCGCCCGGTCTTGCCATCTGCTTTTTGGCGGTCTGCGCAATCTTCGCGTCCCTGCACTTTGCAGCGTCGGATGTATCAAATGTTCTGATCCTGGTTACTGGTGCAACGGTCGGCGGCTATCTCGCCATCACCATCGGTGCCAACGACGTTGCCAACAATGTCGGGCCTGCAGTCGGCGCGCGGGTGGTTAGCATAACAACGGCACTGATCATCGCTGCAATTTGTGAAAGTGCAGGCGCGTTGTTGGCTGGAGGTGACGTGGTCACCACGATTTCGACCGAGATCATCACGCCAGATGACATTCCGGAGAACTTCCGCTTCATGAAAGCGATGCTGACCGCGATGGCAGCAGCGGCGATCTGGATCAACATTGCAACGCTTATTGGCGCGCCAGTCTCCACGACCCATACGATTATCGGTGGCGTGGTAGGCGCAGGCGTAGCCGCCAGCAGTTTTGCTGCGATCAACTGGTCAACTCTTGGGGTCATAGCCGCCACCTGGGTCGCTTCGCCTTTTTTAGGCGGAGTTGTTGCGGCGCTGCTCCTAGCCTTCATCAATGCCAAGGTCATCTACACAGACGACAAGCTCGATGCTGCGCGTTTCTGGTTGCCGATCCTTTTGGGCGGATTGGCTGCGACTTTCACCGCCTATTTGACCCTTAAAGGTCTTCATCGCCTGATCGTCTTGCCGTTTGTTCCGGCAACGCTTGCGCCAATTGTTGTGGGGGCTATCGTCTGGGCCATCTATCGGCGGGTTGTCGCCAGTCAGGCTTTGTTCCTCGACAATCGAACACAGTCTTTGCGGTCTCTCTTTGCGATCCCGCTGATTTGTTCAGCAGCGCTGCTGTCCTTTGCACACGGCGCGAACGACGTTGCGAACGCGATCGGGCCGCTGGCAGCGATCGTCAACAGCCAGTCCGATGAAATCAACGACTTGCACTACTGGATTCTTGGCCAGCTTAATCCTGTCGCGCCTCTCTGGGTGAGCGCTGTCGGAGCTTTTGGCATTTCAGCCGGCCTTTTGTTGTTCGGACGCCGTCTGGTGACTGTCGTTGGCAAACGGATCACCAAGCTGAACCCGATCCGGGCGTTCTGCGTCACGCTGGCAACGTCTGGAACGGTGCTGACAGCATCCGGGCTTGGGCTGCCTGTCTCGTCCACCCATATCGCTGTGGGTGCCATTTTCGGCGTTGGCCTGTTCCGCGAGTGGTACCGAAACCGGTTCGTCCCGCAAAAGGTGAATGGCAAGCGCCATCAGCCGATCCGTAATCGGGAGGAGCGCCGCCGGAGGCTTTTGGTGCGCCGGACCAATCTGGTCACCATCATCGGTGCCTGGATCGTCACGGTCCCGGCGTGTGCGCTGCTATCGGCAGGGCTCTTTCATGTGTTCGATTATCTGCTCGTCACACAATAGCCCGCTGTCGTCCAGCAAGTAAGGGTCAGGCAAGGTGGCCTGTTGGCTCAAGGGCGAGCTCTGCCCAAACGGGAAGATGATCTGACGCGATCCGCGCTGTCTTTGATTTGTGAACCCCGGCTTTTTGAACGGTGAATTCCGGACTGGTGATGATCCGGTCCAGACTGCCGACGGGCAGGGGACTTGGAAAGCTCCGGCCGGGCGTTGTGACTTCGTAGCGTTTTTCCAGAAGACGGATACTTTTCGCATCATCGCGCCATTCGTTCAAATCACCGATCAAAATGGTCGGCAGGTAATCAAGGCCCTCGTGAAGCTGGTGCATGAGCGAGGAAATCTGTTTCTTGCGGAAGTGCCCGATCAGGCTGAGGTGCATGGCGGCGACCCGGATCTTCTGGTTCTCCACTTCCAAATCCACGGCCACGGCGCCCCGCGGCTCCAGCGTCGGCAATTCAATGCGCCGGTGGTCGAGGATTTCAATGCCTTGCCGGACCAAAATAGCATTCCCATGCCAGCCGAGGCTGTGTTCACCGACCGCAAAAGGTACGGGCCGGAAATCTGTCTGTTCAAGAATATGATCGCGGTTGAGAGTACTCTCACGAGGTCCAAAGCGTTTGTCGGCTTCCTGCAAGGCGATTACATCACATTGAAGCTCACCAATGACCCTCAAGGTCCGGTCTGGCCGTCTTCGCGCATCGACACCAATCGATTTTTGTATGTTGTAGGAGCCGATCTTCAGCATGATCAGCACAATTGCAGGCAAGACGTTAAAATTTCAAGCAAACAAAACTTGAGCCGGCTGGCGCGAGCCGCGCCAGCCGCCCGAATGGCAATCAGGCCGCGGCCAACTCCTGGGCGCTTTCGACAAGGATGCCGGCAACATAGTCCATGAAAGAGACCCACGCCTCGACCACGAATGTGTCTTCACCCGTGCGCCAGATCATGACCGGAGACTTGTGGAAGATTGTTCGCGTCACCGTGCCAACCGGGAATTTTTCCAGCGAGAAATCGATGAAGATCCCGGTGTTGAGCAACCAGCTCGCCTTTGGACCTGACACGATCAAAGCTTCTGAGCGGTGCGAAATGTCGGTGAGGGAGTGCGGCTGGCCGTCCAGCTTGGCTACGATCCCGTCAAACACCGGCTGAAGCTCGTCTTCTGGCGCCAACAGTGTCCATTCGTCCGGCCCCATCCAGAGCGCTGCCCGTTTTGCCGATATTTCCGCACCGAGCGGGGTCACCGGCAATTTCGCGCCGAAAGCTTCACCCGCCGCCGGGATGGCAGCTTTGCGCAACCGGAGCGACAGTCGTGTCATTGGCGCTGCCTTCAGAATTGAGACATCCGGAAGGCTGAGGAGCGGTGTTTCGCCGGCATCCGGCGTGATCACGTCATTGGCAAGAAGATCAGACATTGAGCCGCGCTCCTTCCTTGTCAAAGAATATCGGGCTGGTCACTTCCACCTCGATGCCGCCGTCCGGCATGGGCACATAAAGCGATTTGCCATGAAGGGCATGGCCGTTTTTAACAATCGCAAGGGCGATCGTCCGGCCCATTGCGGGACTGTAGTAAGATGAGGTCACGTGACCTTCCGCCGGTGTTCCGGTGGCCGGGTTCTGCGCGACAGTGATTTGCGCGCCTTCTTCCAGCTTGACCTTCGGATCCTTGGTCAGGAGGCCGACAAACTGCTTGCGGTTTTCGGCGACAAGATCCGGACGTTCCAAGCCACGTTTGCCAACGAAGTCGTGCTTTTTCTTGCCGATGGCCCAGCTCATGCCGGCGTCTTGCGGGGTGACAGTGCCGTCGGTGTCCTGACCGACGATGATGTAACCCTTTTCAGCGCGCAGGACGTGCATGGTCTCCGTGCCATAAGCTGTGCCGTTGTGCTTTTCGATTTCACCGGCCAGCGTTTCCCACATCATCTTGCCATGGCGGCGCGGGACATTGATCTCGAACCCGAGTTCGCCAGTAAAGGAGATGCGGAACAGGCGGCACGGCACGCCGCAGAAAGTGCCTTCCTTGACACTCATATGCGGGAAGGCGTCTGCGGACAGGTCAATGCCTTCGATGAACGGAGCAATGACCTCGCGGGCTTTTGGCCCCTGAACCGCTGCCACGGCGTATTGCTCAGTGGTAGAGGTGATCCAAACGTCCAGATCCGGCCACTCGGTCTGCAGATAGTCTTCCATTGTGGCAAAGACGCTCGGCGCTCCGCCGGTGGTCGTGGTTACATGGAAGCGGTCGTCTGCAAGGCGGCCGATGACACCGTCGTCGACGATGAAGCCGGCGTCGTTCAGCATGAGGCCGTAACGGCAACGGCCTGGTGCCAGCTTCTTCCAAGGGTTGGTGTACATCCGTTCCAGGAACTCGGCTGCGTCCGGTCCGACCACCTCGATCTTGCCAAGAGTGGAGGCATCAAAAAGGCCAACGCTCTCGCGTACGGTGGCACATTCGCGAGCGACCGCTGCGTGCATGTCTTCACCGGATTTCGGGAAGTACCAGGTCCGTTTCCATTGGCCGACGTCTTCGTAGACGCCGCCATTGGCGACGACCCAGTCATGCGACGGGGTCTTGCGGACCGGATCGAAATGATCGCCGCGAGCAACACCAGCGAACAAGCCGAACGTGGTTGGCGTATAGGGCAGGCGAAAGGTCGTGAGACCCACATCCACGATCGGCTTTTCCAACGCGCCGGAGGCGATGGAGAGCGCATTCATGTTTGACAGGCGGCCCTGGTCGGTCGCCATGCCGGTCGTCGTGTAGCGCTTGATGTGCTCGATCGACTGCATGCCTTCGCGCGCGGCGAGTTTGATGTCCTTTGCAGTGACGTCGTTCTGGTAGTCGACAAACGCTTTCACGCGTGAGGCATTGCGGTCATGGGGCAGGGCTCCGAGAACAGCGCCTTGGCCGGCTTCCCCGCCGGAGGCCGCCGCATAGGTGACCTTGGCTTCCTTACCGATCGCGGCTTTTGCCGCTGCTTCGCCGGCAGCATAGCCATCTTCAAGTGTCGCCTGAAGGCCATAGAGACCTTTAGCGGCCCCGGCCGAGCGCTCGTGCTGAACGGATTTTCCGGGCACATAAGCACCAACCGTCTCGTCCCAGACAACTTTGCCGCGGGACTGTGAGTAGAGGCTCACGGTCGGCGTCCAGCCGCCCGACATCAGGATTGCATCGCACGCGACTTGGCCTGCAGAGGCGACCTGGCCGGAGGTCATCAAGCGGCCGAGCAGGGCGGCCTTGACCCGTTTGCGTCCGAGCGTTCCGGTGACGACACAACCAGCTTCAACCCGGATGCCGCGGGCTTGCGCAATGGCCACCAGATTTTCCGGTGGTGTTTCACGCAAATCCGCAATAGCAACTACGTCCACGCCGTGATCGGCGAGATCGAAAGCTGCCTGCCAGGCGGTGTCACAAGCGGTTGCAATAAGCACCTTGTTGCCGACCTTGACACCGTAGCGGTTGAGATAGGTCCGACCGGCATCTGCGAGCAAGATGCCGGGGCGGTCGTTTTCCGGGAACACCATCGGGCGTTCGATCGCACCGGAGGCAATCACGACCTCTTTGGCGCGGACTTGCCAGAGGCGTTCGCGTGGCAGCTTCGGATCCGGGTCACTGACGTGCTCAGTCACACGCTCGGCAAGAGCGATGTAGTTGTGCGCGAAGTAGCCAAACGCGGTTGTGCGTGAAAGGAGCGTGACATTGTCCATGCCCTGCAATTTCACAATTGTATCCCGCACCCACTCAGCTGGGGGTTTGCCGTCGATCGTTGCGTTTTCGTCCGACAGAAGCGAACCGCCGAATTCGGCCTGTTCGTCGCAGAGGATGACCTTGGCGCCGGTTTCAGCTGCGGCAACGGCAGCAGCAAGGCCGGCTGGTCCGGACCCGGCCACGAGGACATCGCAGTGCGCGTAGATATTGCCGTATGTGTCGTGATCCGGGTTCTTTGGCGGTTTGCCAAGACCGGCCGCAGCACGGATGACCGGCTCATAAACGCGATCCCAAAACGCTTTCGGCCACATAAAAGTCTTGTAGTAGAAGCCGGCCGGGAACAACGGCGACAAGAGGTCGTTGACTGCGCCCACATCAAACCCGAGCGATGGGAAGCGGTTCTGAGAGATCGCTTCAAGGCCCTGATAGACTTCGACCTGGGTTGCCCGCAGGTTCGGTGTTTGGTCGCCCTTGCGATAGACGCCGACCAAAGCGTTCGGCTCTTCGGAGCCGGCTGTCACGATGCCGCGCGGACGGTGGTACTTGAAGGACCGGCCGACCAGGTGAACGCCGTTTGCCAGCAGTGCCGAAGCAAGGGTATCGCCCTTGTGGCCCTGCATTTCCTCCCCATCAAAGGTGAAGGTTAGCTGTTGGCCGCGGTCGATCCGGCCGCCTTTTTCAGTACGGAATGGCTGGCTCATCTGCCGGCCTCCTTCGCCAATGCTTCGAGATCCGGCATCGGATCATCAACTTTGTAAACCTTGAGAATTTTGTCGCTTACGGTGTCGCGTACGACGTTGAAAAACCTGCCGCACCCATGAATGTGGCGCCAGCGTTCGACGGCAATCCCCTTCACATTTGAGCGCATGTACAAAAACTCCGCCCACTCTTCATCAGAGGTTTTGGACGGATCAGCTGGCCGCGCGATATGGGCTTCGCCTCCATTGTGAAACTCGGTTTCCGGGCGTTCTACTTCGCAATAAGGGCAGTAAATCAACAACATGTCTGAGTTCTCCCTTAGTGTGCCACGGCGGCGGCAGCCGCTTCGTCGATAAGGCGACCCGTCTTGAACCGGTCGATGGTGAACGGCGCATTGATGGAATGTGGTTCATCCTTCGCAATGGTATGGGCAAAGACGTGGCCGGAACCCGGTGTTGCCTTGAAGCCGCCCGTTCCCCAACCGCAGTTGACATAGAGGCCAGAGACCGAGGTCTTTGACAGGATCGGTGAGCGGTCCGGGGTCACGTCAACGATGCCGCCCCAGTTGCGCAACATGCGCATGCGCCGGAAGTGCGGGAACAGTTCGCAGATCGCATCAATCGTGTGGTTTGTGATGTGGATGCCGCCCGTCTGACTGTAGGAGATGAACTGGTCCGTGCCCGCACCAATCACCAATTCACCCTTGTCCGATTGGGAAATGTAGGCATGAATCGTGTTTGACATCACAACGCATGGGAAAGCCGGTTTGACTGGCTCGGATACGAGTGCCTGCAACGGATATGACTCCAGAGGCATTCGCACACCGGCCATATCCATGACGTTAGTGGTGTTGCCGGCGGCGACAACGCCGACCTTTTTGGTTTTGATGAAACCCTTGGCCGTTTCAACACCTTCAACAGCACCATCGGCGCCGCGCTTGATGCCGGTGACAAGGCAATTCTGGATGATGTCGACGCCCATGTCGTCCGCGCCACGCGCATAGCCCCAGGCCACCGCATCGTGACGGGCGGTACCGCCAACGCGCTGAAGGGCAGCGCCCATCACCGGATAACGGATGTCTTTGGAGATATTGAGCGGTGGGCAGTATTCCTTGGCTTGTTCCGGCGTCAGCCATTCATTTTGAACACCGGCCAGCCGGTTGGCGTGGATGTGGCGCTGTGCGACCTGAACGTCGTGGACTGTGTGGGCCAGCATCATCACGCCGCGCGCTGAGTACATGACGTTGTAGTTCAGTTCCTGTGACAGGCCGTCCCACAAATCAATGGCGTGATTGTAAAGCGCCGCGCTTTCTTCCCAGAGATAGTTGGACCGCACGATGGTGGTGTTCCGGCCCGTGTTGCCGCCGCCAAGCCAACCTTTTTCAAGGACCGCGACGTTGCGAACGCCGTGTTCCTTGGCAAGGTAATAGGCGGTAGCAAGACCATGGCCACCGGCGCCGATGATGACCACGTCATACTCGGCTTTGGGCTCCGGCGCGCGCCATTGGCGGCCCCAGTTCTGGTGCGCGGAAAAGGCATTTTTTGCCAGTTCCAGGAAGGAATAACGCTTCATAAAGAGCGGCTCCGCACGTTTTGGACCATGACTGCCTTTCAAGTTGGAAAGACGGTCGCGGTCCGGTCCTTGTGTTCATGTCCTATGGGCACCGGCGATTGCCGATTGGCAAGCTGTGTCCGTTGGTGCGCATATTCGCGATTGCATGCCCATCTGCATATCAGGTTTCGGTCGCTTGTTGGTCTGAAAGCGACATATTCGCTGGCACAGGTTTTCCGCAGGATTGGACATGCTGAAAACACGGGAAAAATGCGAGGCCTTGGGCTGTTTTTAGGCGCAGCAGGGAACAAACCAGCGTTCTTGAATGCGTAAATCCGACATTGGATGTCGTCCCGGTTCTTGCAAATGATCTCGCTCGGAGTAACTGTGCGGGTCAATAGAATTTAGGGAGATCGTCAAATGCAAGTTCGTGCAGCCGTGGCAGTGGGCGCCGGCAAGCCCCTCGAAGTAACCACAGTCAACCTGGAAGGCCCGCGGGCTTTTGAGGTTCTGGTGGAAGTCAAGGCAACTGGCATTTGCCATACGGATGAGTTTACGTTGTCCGGTGCGGATCCGGAAGGTCTCTTTCCGGCGATTCTCGGTCACGAAGGCGCTGGTGTCGTTGTCGAAGTCGGAAAGGGCGTCACGACCCTGAAGCCGGGCGATCATGTGATCCCGCTCTACACACCAGAGTGCCGGAACTGCGAATACTGCCTTAATCCGAAAACAAACCTTTGCCAGGCAATCCGGTCCACGCAGGGCCAGGGTCTAATGCCGGATGGTTCGTCCCGGTTCTCCACGCTCGATGGCGACCCGATCCTGCACTACATGGGGACCTCTACCTTCGCGAACTACACCGTTGTTCCGGAGATCGCTCTTGCGAAGATCAATCCGGACGCGCCTTTCGACAAGGTTTGCTACATCGGCTGCGGCGTCACGACTGGCATCGGCGCCGTGATCAATACGGCAAAAGTCGAGCAAGGGTCACGGGCGATTGTTTTTGGGCTTGGCGGCATTGGTCTCAATGTCATTCAGGGACTGCGTCTGGCCGGTGCGGACCAGATCGTTGGCGTTGACCTGAACCCGGCCAAGAAGGAAATGGCCGAACGCTTCGGTATGACCGACTTCGTCAATCCGTCTGAGGTGGAGGAAGATCTGGTTCCGTATCTGGTGAACCTCACAAAGGGCGGTGCGGATTACACCTTTGATGCGACCGGAAACGTCAATGTCATGCGGACCGCGCTGGAATCTGCCCACAAGGGCTGGGGCGAGTCCATCGTAATCGGTGTGGCGCCAGCGGGTGCCGAAATCGCCACGCGTCCGTTCCAGCTGGTCACTGGTCGCACTTGGAGGGGTACGGCCTTCGGCGGCGCACGCGGACGCACGGATGTGCCGCAGATCGTTGACTGGTACATGGACGGAAAGATCGAGATCGATCCGATGATCACGCACACATTGCCGCTCGAGGACATCAACAAGGGCTTCGATCTGATGCACAAAGGTGAATCGATCCGCTCAGTGGTGCTCTACTAAGCCTATGACGGATCTTATTGTCAGATCCGCCCGCGCGGAAGATGGAGACGGCATCTGGGATATGCTGGAGCCCGTCTTCGCGGCCGGTGAAACTTACACGGTCGATCCCGATATCGACCGTGCCGGTGCGCTTGCCTATTGGACGAGTGGCAAAAAAGTCTTTGTGGTTGAACGCAACGGCGAAATACTGGGCACCTACTACATTGTTCGAAACCAGAAGGGTGGCGGCTCCCACGTGTGCAATTGCGGGTTCGTCACCGCTGCCGCCGCCCAAGGCTTGGGTGTTGCCAGACTGATGCTGGAACACTCGCTCGAAACGGCAAAGGCAGACGGGTTTCGGGCGATGCAGTTCAACTTTGTCGTTTCGACAAACACGCGCGCAGTCGAGATCTGGCAGCGATATGGATTTGATATCGTTGGCCGGTTGCCTGAGGCCTTTCATCATCCGCGCGACGGATATGTCGATGCGCTTGTCATGTACCGGAAACTTTGACGGTGCGGACGCTAACGTCTTATTGGAGTTTCCATGAAAACCCTTTCTGAAAACAAATGTTTTGGCGGCGTTCAGGGCGTCTACAGCCACGCAAGCGAAGCGACCGGTGTGGAAATGACCTTTGCGGTCTATATCCCGCCGCAGGCCAAAAACGGTCCTGTGCCGTGCCTTTGGTATTTGTCCGGGCTGACCTGCACCCACGAAAACGCGATGACCAAGGCCGGTCTTCAGGCCCATGCCGCGGAGTTTGGCCTTGCGATCGTCTTTCCGGACACCAGCCCGCGCGGTGAGGGTGTTGCCAACGACGAGGCCTATGATCTTGGCCAGGGCGCCGGATTCTACGTCAATGCGACCCAAGATCCCTGGGCACCGCATTTCCAGATGGAGACCTACATCTCAACTGAGCTGCGCGATCTTGTGCAGGCACAGTTCCCGGTGTCGATCCACCACGGCATAACTGGACACTCCATGGGTGGCCACGGTGCGCTGACACTGGCTATGAAATACCCGAGCCAGTATCGGTCCCTGTCGGCCTTTTCACCAATTGCCAACCCTAGCCAGTCCGACTGGGGACGCAAGCAACTTGGCGCCTATCTCGGGGGCGATGAGAATCTCTGGACGGCGCATGATGCTGTGTGCCTTTTGAAGGAAAAGGGCTGGGTAGAGGACATTCTCGTTGATCAAGGCGCTGATGATCAGTTCTACGATTTGCTCAAGCCCGGGACGCTGGCCGCGGCACTTGCTGAGACAAAGACAGCCCACAGCTTCCGCCTGCAGCCGGGCTACGATCATTCCTACTATTTCGTTTCGACGTTTGTCCGCGACCATGTCGCCTGGCATGCCGCACGTTTGAAGTAGGGTCGGTTATCTCCGCTTTACCCGGACCGCACTGAGAGCCAGTGCGATCCAGCTTGCGATTGTCATCATCCCGCCAGTCGGGGCCGCCATCGGAAACAGGCCGCTGCCGATTGTGGCGCGCACGATTAAGTCGCCGCTGAACAGGGCGATGCCAACGACCATAAGCGCAAAGGCAACCGGCAAAAACGGAACACGCCGGATCTGCGCGACTAGTCCCATCCCTAGAAAGACGGGTGCGTGGAAGAGCAGCATGTGTGCTGCGGTCTTCATCAGACCGGTCGTATCCGCATGCGCCGAGAGTGCCAAAAGCGCGACGCCCGCAGCTCCACTCAACCCGCTGACGACAATGGCAAGACGGAGAAGTTTGGAGGTGGCGTCGGACTTAGTGGGCGAGGTCTGCATAATCAGAAACTCGTTGGTTGGACAATCGATTGCCTAAGGTCGAAAGGTCTTGCTTCCCGTCCCGGCATTGCGCCAGGAACTATAAACAATGGTCCCGGCTCGGGGGCCGGGACTGCATCTCAATCAAGTCAGGCTGCGGCGAGGCCGCGGCCTTCCAGAAGGGCGTCGATTTTCGGGGCGCGGCCGCGGAATGCGACATAAGCGTCTTCCGGATCTGGACGTCCGCCGGCGGAATAGATGTTGGTCAGGAGCTTGTCTGCTGTCTCCTTGTCGAAGATGTCGCCGGCTTCCTTGAAGGCGCCGAAGGCATCTGCGTCCATCACTTCCGACCACATATAGCTGTAATATCCGGATGAATAGCCGTCGCCGGAAAAGACATGCTGAAAATGCGGGATGCGGTGGCGCATGGTGATTGCTTTCGGCATACCGATCTTTGCAAGTTCAGCCTTTTCAAACGCGACCGGATCAAAGCTCGACGGATCGTCCAGCAAATGAAGCTCCAGATCGAGAAGGGCGCAGGCTGTATATTCCACGGTGGCGAAGCCTTGATTGAAGTTCGCGGCTGCAAGCAATTTGTCGAGCAAAGCTTTTGGCATTGGTTCGCCGGTTTTGTAGTGAATGGCAAACCTGGAAAGAACTTCAGGTTCTGACAGCCAATGTTCGTAGAGCTGAGACGGAAGCTCGACAAAGTCGCGTGCGACCGATGTTCCGGAGATCATCGGATAAGTGACATCAGACAGAAGCCCGTGCAGCCCGTGCCCGAACTCATGGAAGAGGGTGCGCGCATCATCGAAAGTCAGAAGCGTGGCTTCACCCGCTGCGCCCTTCGAGAAGTTCATGACATTGACGATGATCGGTGTTTCGCCGCCGTTCAGCTTGTGCTGAGAGCGGAACGCACTCATCCAGGCGCCAGAGCGTTTGGAAGGACGGGCAAAATAGTCTCCGATGAACAGCCCTTTATGACTCCCGTCCGAGTTCAACACCTCAAAGGCCCGAACATCCGGATGGTAGACGGGCACGTCCTTTAGTTCCCGGAAAGTGACACCGAAGAGACGGGTGGCCGTGTCAAAGGCCGCCTCGATCATCTTGTCGAGTTGCAGATAAGGCTTCAGCTCGGCTTCATCGAGATCGTGCTCCGCCTTGCGGACCTTCTCTGAATAGTACCGCCAGTCCCATGCCTCGATTTCATGATTTTCGCCTAGGCTCTGAGCCATCTCGCCGAGCTTTTCCGCTTCCTCATTCGCGCGGGCAACAGCCGGCGTCCAGACTTTGGTCAAGAGATCGCGGACGTTTTCCGGTGTCTTGGCCATTGTGTCGTCGAGCTTGAAGGCAGCGAAGCTGTCAAAACCCAAAAGCCTCGCTCTTTCTGCGCGCAGCTCCAGGGTATCCTTAATGATTGCGCGGTTGTCCGTGTCGCCCTGGTTCTCACCGCGGGCAGACCATGCCTTGAACGCTTCTTCGCGCAGCCGCCGGTTGGTGGAGAACTGCAGGAACGGTTCGATCGACGAGCGGGACAAGGTGATGACATGCTTGCCGTCATGGCCCCGTTCCTTGGCGGCTTCTGCAGCGGCTGCAATCAGAAAGTCCGGCAGTCCGGCGCGATCTTCCTCGGTTTCCAGAACCAGCTGGTACTCGGACTCGTCTTTCAGAACGTTCTGCGAAAAGGAGGTGCCAAGGGTTGCAAGTTTTTGCGAGAGTTCTGCCATGCGGGCCTTGTCATCTGCTTCCAGCCCGGCTCCTGCGCGCTGGAACATCTTGTAATAACGTTCCAGAACCTTCGCATCTTCGGGGCGCAATCCGAGGCTGTCTTTTTCATCCCAAAGGGTGGCGATGCGCCCAAAGAGCTTCGCATTGAGCAGTGTGTCGGAGCTGTGTTTGGCAAGCTTTGGAGCAAGATCACGTTCGATCTTCTGCAGAGCTTCGTTGGTGTGTGCGCCGCTCAAGTTGAAAAAGGTCCGCGCAACTTTGGAAAGAGCCTTTCCCGAAGTTTCAAGCGCGACAACCGTGTTCTCGAAGGTCGCCGGTGCTGCCTGATCCGCGATTGCATCGATCTCGGCGCGGGCCTCTGCCATGGAGACGTCGAAAGCCTCTTCGAAGTGGCTCGGCTCGATCTCAGAGAAAGGTGGGAGCTCGAAAGGCGTGGTCCAGTCGGTCAGCAACGGATTGGCGGTCATGAAAGTCCTCAAAAGGGTTCGAAATTGACTGCACTCAGATATGGCGCAAGCTGATCGTCCTTTAAAGAGGTGCTTCCGTTATTCCACTACGTCGAGGTTAAACCCTTGGCTGCTGTTGCGTCGCACAGTGGATGCCGCCGCCGGTCTCACCGAGCGCGTCGACATTGAGGGCGACAACTTCGCGGTCCGGATAAAGCCGCTGCAAAGTTCTCTGCATTTCGCCATCGGTGTTCTTATCGCCAAATTCGGCACATACAACGGCGCCATTCAGAACGTAATAGTTGGCGTAGGACGCCAGGAAATCACCGGATGTCACTCTGATGCGGTCGGGTGATGGCACTTCGGTAATCTTCAATTGACGTCCGTCCGCATCCGTCGCCGACTTCAGGATAGCGAGCGTCTTTCTGGCAGAGACGGAAAAGATGTCATCATCTTCCGGGTACGGAACTTGAATGAGAACTTCACCTGGGCGAACGAAGCGTGCGAGGGCGTCAATATGATCATCGGTGATGTCATGACCAGCAACACCCGGTGCCCAGATCATCTTGTCTGCGCCATAGGCCCTGAGCAATCGGTCTTCGATCTCGGCGCGTGAGAGAGTATTGCGGTTTGGATTGACCCAGCAGCTTTCATGGGCGAGCAGGGTACCGTGGCCGTCCCATTCCACGCCGCCCGGTTCACCGGTCAAGCCGCTCGGATAAACAGTCAGGCCCATACGTTCTGCGACACGCGATACAATTTGCCCGTCGTTGTCATGGACTTGTTTTCCGCCCCAGCCGTTGAATTTCATTCCCGAGACAACAAGGCCGCCCTGATCGTTGATTGCAAATAGTGGTCCTGCGTCCCGGCACCAAAGATCGTCGGTCGGGATATCCCATAACTCAACGGACTGTGAAAGAAGCTTGCGGGCGTTTGCATGGTAATCAGCACCGGCCAGCATGACCACAGGTTCAAACTCGGCAATGGTGTTTGCGATCTCGGCTATGGTTTGCTGCAGGTCTTGCAAAAACCAGCGGTCTGGATGAACGCTGCGGTTCACTGGCCATTGCATGAACGTGCGCTCGTGCGGGTCGTCTTCCGCCGGGACGAAGTAGCCGTCGGGCAAACCTATCGGAGAAGCGTAAGCTGACATCATGAAACCTGCACCAGAGCCACTTGCCGCCAACGCTGCTGTCGCCGCAGAGGCACCTTGCAGAAAACGTCTCCGAGATCGGCCTGTTCTTGTCACCACATGGACCCTTTTGCCCGTTGTAACCAGTCCGCATCATAGGTCGATCCGTCGAAACTGTCCTTTATTTCCTGCATGATTTGTCCGGGGGTCGGGATGTCGCCTTTGGCAATATAGCTCTCCGGGTTCCAGAGGTCTGCGCGCATAATGGCGCGGGCGCACTGGAAGTAAGCTTCCTCGATCGTGATCTCGATGACGGACCGGGGCTCTTTGTCCTCCATGACAAAAGACGCGAGCTGAACCGGATCAACTGAGATCACCGCATGTCCATTGATGCGCAAAACATTGTTCCACCCCGGGATCATGAACATCAGCGAAACGCGCGGATCACGGATGATATTGCGTAGAGAATCAATGCGATTGTTTCCGCGCCGATCCGGCATGAGCAATGTGCGCGGATCTTTGATTCGGACGACCGGCCCGGCGTCTCCGCGCGGGGAACAATCAAGACCTTCAGGTCCCACCGTTGAGAGCGTGCAAAAACAGGATTTCTCGACGATTTGACGGTAGGCGCTGGTCAGGTGATCAGTCACTTTTATGAGGGATGCTTCGCCGACTGGCCCGTAGTGTTTTTCAAGCTCATCGATGGTTTTGAGAACGGTCATAAAAAATCTCTCGTCGTTGGTTTCATGAGAAAAATTTCGGCAGGTGCATTGTTTATGTGCAGGTTTTGGCCTGGTCCAACATGTGAGGGCCTGGGCGGGCGGGCCGATCATATATGACTTTTGTCTAATGATCTGGATGGATAGGTGTTTTGTCGCATTACGTATAGGTCATTTTGCGCCGCAGCAAGAAAAATTTGGGAATGGCTATGATCCGGAGCGTATCGTTTGTTTGCGCTGCGACATGAGTGAGGTGTCATGAGAAGTATTTAGCCAGCGTTACTTCAAAAGTATTAGGCGCCGGAAAGTAGGGCGCGCCAATAGTCGTATTGCTGACTGGAACGCATCGTTTCTAAAGTCTTGCCAGCTTGCAGTTTTGACGTGGTGGAGCCGGGCAACCGGACGGGGAACAGGTCCGAGCTGCTTGCCGCTGTACAGCTACTGCAGGCGCGCTCAAGGTGAGCCCGCCATGCCTTTCTGGGAGGAAAGAATGAGCTTAATTCGCAAACCCCTTAATCGCCGTTCGATTCTGCGCGCCGGCGCGCTCGGCGGTACGGCTCTTGCCTTGCCGACGGTGTTCACCAGCCGTGCATGGTCACAGGGCTACTTGAACGAGCCGACCGGCTCGACAGTTACCCTCGGCTTCAACGTTCCGCAGACCGGACCGTATGCTGAAGAGGGGGCTGACGAACTGCGTGCCTACGAACTTGCCGTTGAACACCTGAATGGTGAAGGCGACGGCGGAATGATGGGCACCTTCTCGTCGAAGGCGCTGAAGGGCAACGGTATTCTCGGCAAGAAGGTCGAGTATGTAACCGGTGACACTCAGACAAAGTCCGACGCTGCCCGTGCTTCTGCAAAGTCCATGATCGAAAAAGACGGCGCCATCATGATCACCGGCGGTTCGTCCTCCGGCGTGGCCGTGGCCGTGCAGGCCCTCTGCCAGGAAGCTGGCGTGATTTTCATGGCAGGTCTGACCCACTCCAACGACACCACCGGTAAGGACAAGCGTGCCAACGGCTTCCGTCACTTCTTCAACTCCTACATGTCCGGTGCTGCTCTTGCTCCGGTGTTGAAGAATGCCTACGGCGCTGATCGGAAAGCTTATCACCTGACGGCGGACTACAACTGGGGTTACACCACAGAGCAGGCCGTGAAAGAGTCCACCGAGGCTCTGGGTTGGGAAACCGTTGAGACGGTCAAGACACCGCTCGCAGCAACGGACTTTTCCGCATATATCACACCGGTACTGCAGTCCGATGCCGACGTTCTCGTTCTGAACCACTACGGCGGCAACATGGTGAACTCGCTCACCAACGCCGTTCAGTTCGGCCTGCGCGACAAAGTCGTGAACGGCAAGAACTTCGAGATCATCGTTCCGCTTTACTCCCGCCTGATGGCGAAGGGTGCTGGTGCGAACGTTAAGGGCATCTTTGGGTCCACCAACTGGCACTGGTCGCTGCAGGACGAAGGCTCCAAGGCGTTCGTGAAATCCTTCGGCCAGAAATACGGCTTCCCGCCAAGCCAGGCTGCACACACCACTTACGTTCAGGCTCTCCTCTATGCGGATGCCTGTGAGCGTGCCGGCACCTTCAACCCGTGCGGTGTTGTGGAAGCCCTAGAAGGCTTCGAGTTCGACGGTCTCGGCAACGGCAAGACCTTGTACCGCGCTGAAGACCACCAGTGCTTCAAGGACGTTCTGGTCGTGAAGGGTAAAGAAAACCCGACCTCCGACTTCGACCTTCTTGAAATCGTTGAAGTGACACCTGTGGCGCAGGTCACTTATGCGCCGGATCACCCGCAGTTCGCCGGCGGCGCATTGGGTACCTGTAACTCAGGCGCTTAATCCAATCCAAAAGAACCGACAGGGCGGGGTTCCTGCCCTGTCGGTGTTTTCCTTGCAATTTAGCGCGGTTGGGGGCTGCCGCCACGCGCTGTTGATCCGAGCTGAGAGCGATGGACGCGATACTTCTTCAAATCTTGAACGGTCTGGACAAGGGGTCTGCCTATGCGCTGATCGCCCTTGGGCTGACCCTCATTTTCGGCACACTGGGCGTTGTCAACTTCGCCCATGGCGCGTTGTTCATGATCGGGGCCTTTTGCGCGGTCACACTGAACCGTTTGCTGTCCGTGTCGTTCACCACCATCGACGATACCCGGACCGATTTCCTCGGGAACCCGCTGAAGGTTGAAACGCCCTATGTGGAATCCTGGTTTGGCCCGGAGATGGGAGGCGCAATTATTGATTGGTCGGTGCCCCTCGCGATCCTGTTCTCAATTCCGATCATGGCGTTGGTCGGCCTGTTCATGGAACGCGGCCTGATCAAATACTTCTACAAGCGCCCGCATGCAGACCAGATCCTGGTGACCTTCGGCCTCGCGATCGTCCTTCAGGAAATCATCAAGTATTTCTACGGCGCCAACCCGATCCCGACACCGGCTCCGGAAGTCTTCGCTGGCAGCTTTGATTTTGGCGCAATGATCGGCATGGATCCGAACGTGATCATCTATCCGTACTGGCGGATTGTCTATTTCCTGTTTGCAACGGTCATCATCGGCGGGGTCTTTGCCTTCCTCCAATTCACGACTTTCGGAATGGTCGTGCGGGCAGGTATGGCGGACCGGCAAACGGTCGGATTGCTCGGAATTGATATCGACCGGCGCTTCACCATCATGTTTGCCCTCGCAGCGATCGTGGCGGGCCTTGCCGGCGTGATGTATGCCCCCATCAATTCGCCCAACTATCACATGGGGATGGACTTCCTCGTTCTCAGCTTCGTTGTGGTGGTTGTCGGCGGCATGGGCTCCCTGCCGGGCGCCGTTGCAGCCGGTTTCCTTCTCGGGATCCTCGAAAGCTTTGCGTCCATGGCACAGGTCGTTGCACTGCTTCCGGGTATCAACCAGATCATCATCTATCTCGTTGCGATTGTGATCCTTCTCACCCGTCCGCGGGGACTGATGGGCCGCAAGGGCGTAATGGAGAGCTAAATCATGCTTGGACTTAATAAAAAAGACACGTCGCTCTTCATCGTCGTCCTGTTGCTTGTCGTTTTCGCGCCGTTTCTTCTGAACCCGTTTCCGGAAAACTCGGAACTTGCGCAATTCAATGCGGGCTATCCGGATCTGATGCAACGCTTCTTGATCTTCGGGATCTTCGCCATCGGCTTCAACATCCTTTTCGGCCTGACCGGCTACCTCAGCTTCGGTCACGCCGCCTTCCTGGGTGTAGGTTCCTACGCCGGCGTCTGGATGATGAAGCTGCTGACCATGAACGTTTTGCCGGCTATCATCATCTCGGTGATCTTTGCTGGTCTGTTCTCGGTCGTCGTTGGATACATTTCGCTGCGGCGGTCAGGCATCTACTTCTCCATCCTGACCCTTGCGTTCGCTCAGATGTCATTCTCGCTGGCCTATTCGGTGCTCACGCCGATTACGAATGGGGAAACCGGTTTGCAGTTGGCACTCGATGATCCAAGGGTCTTGGGGGTGAGCCAGGTCGATGGTTCCATTCCGCCTGCCAATTTCTTTGGCTTGCCGATGCGGGAGAGTTTCGAACTGACCATTGGCGGTTGGCTGTTCACCTTTAACGTCGGTTATTACCTCTGCGCAGTTGTGATGATGATCGCCTTCTACATCGCGATCCGGATTTTCCGCTCACCCTTCGGCATGATGTTGCGCGCGGTGAAATCGAACCAGCAACGCATGAACTTCACTGGCTTGAACTCGAAGCCTTATACACTCGCTGCCTTCGTCATCTCTGGGATGTATGCCGGTTTGGCTGGTGGTCTTATGGTGGCGATGGATCCGCTTGCAGGTGCGGAACGCATGCAGTGGACGGCGTCTGGTGAGGTGGTTCTGATGACCATCCTGGGCGGTGCCGGCACCTTGATCGGTCCGGTCCTTGGAGCTGGTTTCATCAAATACCTGGAGAACATCTTCTCCAAGATCAACGATAACATTCTCTACGGCTGGTTCTCCGGCCTTCCTGAGGGCATTGCAGACTTCTTGGTCTTCGTCATCCACCCCTTCATCGGTAAGGGCTGGCATCTGACGCTCGGCATCATGTTCATGCTGATCGTTATCTTCCTGCCGGGTGGCATCATGGAGGGCTTTGAGAGGGTTGGCCGGCTGTTCAAGCGCAAGCCATCCTCGAAGGAAAGCTCCGGTGCCAATCCGTCCGCAGCGCCAGCTGAATAAGGTGAATTGATATGGAAATCCTCAAAGTCGAGGGCGTGAACAAGTCGTTTGGCGGACTTCGAGCTCTCAACAACGTCAACTTCAAAGTGGAAGAGGGCACGGTCCATGCGATCATCGGTCCGAACGGTGCTGGCAAGTCGACATTCCTCAACTGCATGATCGGGCGGCTGGCTCCGGACACCGGAACAGTGATGTTCGGGGACATCTCTCTGACCGGCATGAAACCTCACGAAATCAACCAGGTTGGTGTGTCGCGTGTGTTTCAAACGCCTGAGATCTTCGGCGAACTCACCCTGATGGAAAACATCATGATCCCGGCACTCGCCAAGCGGGACGGGGAGTTTGCTCTCCACGCCTTTGCCCGGGTGGATCAGGATGCCGAGATCCGCGACAAGGCCATGCACATGCTGGAAGACGTCGGACTTGCAGAAAAGCGCGACATCACAGCAAGCTCCCTGTCCCGGGGCGACAAACGCCGCTTGGAGCTCGCCATGTGCTTGAGCCAGGACCCAAAACTCCTGCTACTGGACGAGCCGACAGCTGGCATGTCCCGCGCCGACACCAACAATACGATTGACCTTTTGAAGCGGATCGGCGACCGCGGGATCACCAAGGTGGTCATCGAGCACGACATGCACGTTGTGTTCTCGCTGGCCGAAAAGGTTTCCGTTCTGGCGCAAGGGGCGATCATCGCCGAAGGCAAGCCGGAAGACATCAAGGGAGATCCGAAAGTTCAGGAAGCCTATCTCGGAGGAGCGCACCTGTGACCATTCTTGAAGATCAATTTGCCGGCAAGACGGCGCCGGCCGTTCCGCCGAAAAAAGCCCGCGGTGGCGCTCCTGCCTTCTTTTCCGCCTGGGATCTCCATGGCTATTACGGCGAGAGCTACATCGTTCAGGGCGTGAGTTTTGACGTTCGGGAAGGCGAGATCCTTGCGCTTCTTGGCCGGAACGGTGCCGGCAAGACGTCGACCTTGAGAACCATCGCCCGGATGGACGATCCGGCTCTCACGCATGGTGAAATCTGGCTCGATCACAAGCCACTGCACGAAATGAAGAGCCATCAGGCCGCTCAAAACGGTGTTGGCCTCGTGCCGGAAGATCGCCGGATTATTCAAGGACTGACCGTTCAGGAAAACCTCGAGCTTTCCCAAATTGCCGAACCTAAAGGTTGGTCAATCGAGCGGATTTACGAGCATTTTCCGCGGCTTGCAGAGCGGCGCAACCAGGAAGGCACCACCATGTCCGGCGGTGAACAGCAAATGCTTGCGGTTGCCCGTATTCTGGCACGGGACATCAAGCTGCTGTTGCTGGATGAGCCTTATGAAGGCTTGGCGCCGGTTATCGTCCAGGAAATCGAACGCATTCTGGAAGGTGTGAAGGACCTCGGCATGACAACCATCATCGTTGAGCAGAACGCCATCGCGGCGCTCCACTTGGCAGACAGGGCGGTGATCCTCGACATGGGCGAGGTGGTGTTTGATGGCACGGCGCAAGAGGTGCTCGACAACGCCGAGCTTCGTCAGGAGTATCTCGCGATCTAAAGCTGCCAGAATATTGGATGATTAAGGGCCGGCGTTCGCGCCGGCCATTACTTTTGACAAAGTCCAAATCCCGTCCGGCGTCATGTTAGGACTTATTCCGAACATCCATACCATATTGAAAACTATGGCCCCTCGGAGCCAGGCCGTGAATGACTACTGAGCGGATCGAGCCTTGTCATCAAACTTGGCCGGGGTTCGCGTTGGCCTTTTTATTTTCAGCATATATCATTGTTAATTTTACTAATTAACCGACGTCGTTTAGTTACAGTTTAAAATTGTAGGCATCCCACGTTGCAGTGGGAAAACGACACGAGGTACAAATGCGTTATCTATTCAGTTTTGCTGTTTTTTTCGCAATGATTCACGTCGCGTACTCGGACACGTTGAAGCGAACAGTACCGGCAAACAAAGCCAGCCTTGTCGGCGCGCAATCTGTAACCAACTACGATTGTTCAGCAGGTCAAGTTCCTCAATTGCAACTCCGTGTGAAACCCAAACATGGAAAAGTTACATTTAAGAAACATCGCTACACTCTGGGTGAAAATGCCGGAAGGTGTGCAGGCTCATCGGTTGTCGGGATGTTGGTTTTCTACACACCTGAAAAAGGCTTTCGTGGCGAAGACCGGTTTAAGGTCGGTTTCACGATGTATCGTTATGATGAGGGTGGAGAGAGAAATTACCTTGCAGACAAATACATCATTTCTGTTGAATAACGGAGCTCTCGGGTAGCTGCGCAATTGCCATAAAATCCAATCATTCTGCACAGCTTGCCATTTCGCCGGTGCACCGTACTGTGGATCGGAGTTCTATTGATTCTGCGGGCTGGGACGGCGGGATGTCCATATTACGATCAGAACTTCCGAGCCTCGTCGGGTTCCTTGCCTTTGCCGCCTTCAAGCTGCTTGGCGATGGTTTGAAACCAGCCGCAGTTGGCACGTTTGGCAGCCTGATCCTGCTCGCGCTGATCTTTGTCGTTGTCATGTGGTGCGCCTTCTCCGTCGTGCGCCATGCCGAAGGCTTGGCGACACTGTTCGGCGAACCATACGGGACCTTGATCCTGACACTGGCTGTGATCGGCATTGAGGTGGCTCTGATCGTTGCGATCATGCTCTCCGGCGATGCGGTGCCGACCATGGCGCGGGATACAATGTTCTCGGTCGTTATGATCGTCCTGAATGGATTGGTCGGACTTTGTCTATTGCTGGGCGGCCTAAGGCACCGCAACCAGACCTATAACCTTCAAGGCGCCAACGCGTTTTTGTCCGTGCTTGTCCCACTCGCAATATTTGCACTTGTGTTGCCGCGCATCACCCATTCCGCGCCAGGCGGTGAACTGTCGCCGCTTCAAGTCGGCTTCGAAATCGTGATGTCAGTAATTCTTTATGGTGTTTTCCTGGCCATACAGACCGTGACTCACAGCGACATCTTCCGCCAACCGGATAGCGCCGGTCACGATGAACATCATGGTGTGGTTGTCCGGACCGTTCCGTTTCATGTAATTGGGCTTTTCGGCGCGCTTTTGCCGATCATACTCCTGTCAAAGAGCTTGGCACTTTACGTTGACTTCGGAATTGCCGCCGTCGGCGCGCCGATTGCTTTTAGTGGTTTCATTGTCGCTGCACTGGTTTTGATGCCGGAGGGAATGAGTGCGGTGCAGGCCGCGCGGGACAATATGCTTCAGCGCGCAGTCAACATTTGTCTTGGGTCTGCGGTGGCAACAATTGGTTTGACTGTGCCCGCTGTCTTGATCGTCGGGTGGTGGACCGGCTTGCGGGTTGAGCTTGGCCTGGAAACGACCGAAATCATCATGTTGGTGCTGACCCTGTTTGTGAGCCTTTTGACATTTGGTAGCCGCACAACGAACTACCTCCAAGGCGCTGTCCACCTTGCCTTGTTCGCAGCCTATATTATGTTGATCTTTGATCTTTCTTGAAACGCGGACCAACTGGCTTCTGTCATCAGTCAAGAGGCGGTTGGACTGCCGCCGCAAATATGATTTCCTGAGAGCAGTATCTATTCCCAATCCCCCTGATTCCGGTTGCCCATGCTGCTCCTTTCTGAAGACCAAACCCGTCACGCACTGCCATTTCCCGCTCTGATCGACGCTCTGGAAGAGATTTTCCGTTCTGGATGTGTGATGCCGACCCGTCACCACCACGACATGGAAATGTCGGGAGAAGCAGACGCGACCATGCTCTTGATGCCGGCGTGGGTGCCAGGTGAATACGCCGGGGTAAAGGTGGTCAACGTCATGCCGGGGAACTCTGCGCGGGGATTGCCGGCAGTGGCGGCGCAGTATCTTCTGTCTTCCGCCAAGACCGGCGAAATGCTGGCTCTGATTGACGGGGGCGAATTGACTGCCCGCCGGACGGCAGCTGCATCTGCGCTCGCCGCCAAATATCTTGCGCAGGAAGACGCAAGTCATTTGCTGATTGTCGGCACAGGCCGTCTTGCCCCAAATCTCGTGGCCGCGCATATGGCGGCTCGGCCGATCAAGCAGGTGACAATCTGGGGCCGTTCGAAGGAAAAAGCCGCTGAACTTGCACGCTATGTTGGTGCGACATACCCGGTTTCTGTGACCGTTGCCGGTCATCTGGAGGATGTTCTCGGCAAGGCGGATATCATTAGCGCGGCAACACTTTCCAACGAACCGCTGATCAAAGGCGCCCTCGTTAAACCGGGCGCTCATGTCGATTTGGTGGGCGCGTTCAAGCCGTCCATGCGGGAAAGCGACGACGACCTGGTCCAACGCGCGGACCTCTATGTCGATACCCGCGACGGCTGCCTTGTGGAAGGCGGTGACGTGGTCCAGCCCCTTCAGGCCGGTGTTATCACAGAGGAAGATATCAAGGCCGACCTTTACGACCTCTGCCGAGGGACCCATCTCGGACGACGGTCAGATGATGTGGTCACCTTCTTCAAATCGGTGGGAGCGGCATTGGAAGACCTTGCGGGTGCCATGCTCGCCTATGAGACGGCGCGCAAATAGATTTATCCAAGTTCAAAAGTGGTGATGCCAAACTTCTGATCGAGCGGCAGGTCGGGGGCAGGGCCCTTGTACATTCGGAACGTTTCGAACTCCGGTGACAGCTCGTATTGCTCGGCGAGCAAGAGGGCAGCCGCATTCGGTTCCGGGATGTCCAAAATGATGGTCTGGCCTTTCACTTGACCGGCGAGGGCGCGGAACAAAGTGTCTGCAATTTCCGGAGTGTCGGCGAATAGAGGCCCGATCTTGAACCCTTCCAGACACTGACGCAGAACTCCATAGCCTTGAATTTCGCCGTTTTCGACAAAGGCAAAACCTCGGCGGGTTTTGGCCGTGGGCGCAGTCCACAGTTTCAGAAAGTCTGTTCTCTCATCCGGGAAAAACTTGCTGTCGTAGTCACGAACGGATGGAAACAGACCCTGCCCAAGCGGTGTGAGCCGGGAATCCATGGGGGTGTCGCACATGGAAATGCCCGCGTAGCGCACGTTCCGGTAGACAGGTTTGAACCCATGCTTTGCGTAGCGCGGCGTCTGTTCTTTCACCGCATCCAGACCAATGGTTCGGCCATCAAGATAGGTCATCGCGTGATCCCAGATCAGTTGCCCATGCCCTTTGGCGCGGTGATCCGGGCGCGTGATGAACAGGCCGATGAACCCGAAACCGTCACCGTAACGAACACCGGAGATAACTGTGACAAGTGCCCCATCGATTTCGCCAGCGAAAAAACCAGACCGATCCGCCTCCAAAAACGCCAAGCCATCTTCATGACCCGGGTTCCAGCCTTCGTCCGCGGCCCAGTCGATTGCGGTCTGGATATCCTCGGCGTTCAGGTTTCTTATGTTCAATTGGACCGCCATGGTGCCTCCGAAGCGTGGGCGATTTGTTGGACTGACAAGACCATAAAATGAGTCGATCAGGGCTCAAAATAGGCATTCAGCCGGCAACTGCCGTGAAATGATAGAAATCCGGTCTCAATTTTACCAAGTAATTTCCTGATGTTGCAGCCGGTTTGGTGTTTTTGTGACCAACACCACATGTCTGGCACCGTCCGGTGCTATAATCAATCCAAACATACGGCTGCGATCCTGCGCCGTGTTGTGCGTGATTTTTCAGGAGACCGTCATGAAGACCGCGTTTGGTATCTTCTCACTCTATCCGAAATCCATGGCTGCTGGTTTGGCCGCGGCCGGTATTGTGGCAAGTGCCGGCGCTGGTTTGGCCGAGCCCTTGGCACTTGTTTTGGACAAGTCAAAGGCTGTCGCTTTTCCAGCATTCAGTGAACTCTCTGCAGGAGATGTGGTCGAACTTGGCAACTCCGGACACATTGACCTCCTAGACTATAGTGCGTGCCGCGAGGTGCGGATCACTGCTGGCCGTGTGGTCTTCACGTCCTCCGGATATGAAGTTGATGGGGGAGAAGAAAAGGAACTACGGGCCGGCAATTGCCTTCAGGCAGACAGCGGAACGGATCCGGACACTGCAGACAAGGGGCTGACCGTCACACTCCGCAGCATAAAGGCGGCCAACAAAACCGCAGCTTCGCTTATGCTCCGTTTCGACGACCAGCTGAAGACCGAATACGATAGTGTGTTCGTATCCTTTGAAGGCGGTGAACCGAAGCGGTTCGAACTCGGTGAGAACGTCTTGACCGATATGCCGGTCCGCGATGAGGAGACTGACAAGATCGACGTGCAGCTCTTCTTGCAGAGCAGCACGGCTGACGGCGAAGTTGTCATGCGGGAGTTCACGATCGATCCGGCGACTGTTGGACGGAAGACGGCTGTCGTAGTTGTAAAATGACCGCGGGGCGTCCGTTTTCAGTCCATTTACTTGGCCGCAAACGGCTGACTGGTTTAATCGCGTTTCTGGCACTAGCTGCCGGAACGGTCCTCGGTCTCGGCGCCCAGAACGCCATTTGGGAAGGCTGGTTTGTCGATCGGCTTTTTCAGGTCAAGTCTTTGTTATCTCAGCAAGAGAAGAGCGAGCGGGCGCCGGTGGCCGTTGTCGGGCTTGATCAGGTGTCTTTGAATTCCGACCGGCTGGCGACTGTTCCCCGTGTTTTCATGAGCCCGGTTCTGGCAACGGCAGGGCAGGCGGTTTTGGAAGCTGGTGCTGCCGGTGTCGGCTATGATTTCGTATTTGCCTTTAGTGCCGATTCATTTGCTGACCCCAACACGGGCGAGGAGCGCTTGCGTGGCTTTGATCGGCCGTTCCTCAGGTTTCTCTATCAAAACCGTGGGAAGGTCTTTGTTTCGCGCACAAGCACAGGCGTGCCGCACCGTGCTATTTCCGCCGCCGCCGGCACGTCCGGCGTCCGCTTTGCCGAAGTTACCCCCGATACGGATGGCGTTGTCCGTCGGCACACGCCAGACCTGCCGCTCATCGACTCTCCCTTATTGATTGATGCCTTGTTGGCGAGCGCGGACGCCGCCACCTCGACAAGCTACACGATGATCCCGGAGCATCGGCTTGCGTCATCGATACCCTACCTGTCCTTGATTGATTTGCTGGCGCTAACCGAAAAAGAAGCGGGGCGTAAGGACATCAAGGCATTTTCTGAAGGGCGGGTGATCCTGTTTGGCAGCACCATGCCGAATGAGGATGAGCATCTATATTCTGACCGGTTCTTGCCGCGTATGGCTGAAGAGAACTCAGAAACCGGCGATAGCGGCCGCCCATCTGTGCGGCACGCGACCGCCGGGGTTTTTGTTTTGGCCGACATGATTGGGGCAGCTTTGTCGGGCCGCATTGCCCTCGATCCGCCGGCTGGCACGTTTGCAATTCTGGCACTCGCCTTTGCAATTTGCGGGACGGCAGCTGGCTTGCTTTTGCCGCTCCCGGTTTTGCCGGTGGTGGCCGTTGCCGGAGTTTCAGTTGCGTTCGGCATCTGCCTCATTGGTTTGCACTCCGGCTATCTGATTGCGCCGGGTGTTGCGCCGGTGGCTGTTGTAGCGTCCATGATTGTAGCAGCGATTGGCAAGGTCGGTGTTTTGCAACGGCGGCAACGATCCCTGGTCAACCTTTTCGGTCACTATCTGTCCGAGGATGTGATCAAGCAAATGGCGGATTCCGAGGAACTTCCGGCTCTTGGGGGCGAAACGCGCCACGTGGTCGTGGCGTTTCTCGACATCGTCGGCTTTACAAAAATGTCCGAAAAACTGCCCGACCACGAGGTGGTTCGGGTGGTCAACACCTGTTTTGATATGATCGGGCAGGTCATTACCAAGCATGGCGGTTACATCGACAAATACATTGGCGATGCCATCATGGCTGTCTGGAATGCGCCGAATAGGGTGGAAAACCCCGAACAAGCTGCTGTCGATGCCTCTCGTGAGATCATTGCCCTGCTGGATGAGATCCGACAAAAAACGGGCCAAGGTAGCCTTGATCTCCGCATTGCCCTGAATGCCGGACCTGTGCTTGTCGGAGACATTGGGGGAGAGCACCGCCGCTCCTTCACAGTCATGGGCACCACCGTCAACACGGCGAGCCGGATCGAGAGTGTTGCGAAGGACACGAAAGTACGGTTGGCGTTCAGCGACCCTGTCGCCAGCAATCTGCAAGCTGGGTATCCGGTCAAAAACATCTGGAGCGGCAGATTGCGTGGCCTCAGCCATGACACCCGCGTTTTCACGGTCGATGACCCTGCCGTGTTCATGGACTGCAAAACACTATCAGTAGCAGGCGGCGATGCATCGGCACCACCGGTCAACCTGTTCAAAGCCTCAAATTAGTCTTTGAAGTGTCGATAACTTCTCTCAAATCGCCTGAAACAAAGTTGCTGCCAGGTAGCTATCGATTGCAGGTTCCAAGTTTTTGTTCCGCGTTATCCCCGGGGGAAGCTAACGCATCCGCATTGCTCAAAAGGTTCGGAGACCCAGTGGTTTTCGCTGGGCACTTTGATCTGTAGGGCGGACCACTTGACGCGAAAAAGGCCGGTTGTTAACCGGCCTTTTATGACTCGTTCAGTGTTCCGTCAAACGGGGAAGGCCTAACACGATCTGTCAGTACCTGCTGCCAATCGCTCCACCTATAATGCCGCCAACAACGCCGCCCATGAACGCTGCGCCTGCAGTGTTGCCGGCGTTGTTGTTATTGTTTTGCTGGCGCGTGTTCTGATTACGGTTGGTTGCAGTGTTGGTCCGGGTTGTGCTGCTGCGTGTCTTCTTGGCGGCAGCAGCTGCTGCCCGCTTGCGGTTCACTTCGGCCACATAGGCTGCGTATTGAGCCTCGGTTTGAGACGTCAGCAGCACGTATTGCGCAGCCGTGAAGTAGCCACTTGGAACCAAACCGTTCTGGGTCTGCCAGGCAGTAATGCCAGCGCGGGTTTTCGGGCCAAACGCGCCATCCGGGCGACCAACGTTGTTGCCGGAAAGGTTCAACCGGGCCTGGACTTCGCGGCGTGCCGTGCGGTTCCAGCCGATGGACGCTTCGGTATCTGCAGTGCCTGCGACTGATTTCTGCGGGTCCGGCAGGTTCGTGGCGGTGGTCGCGACGCCAGTTTCAGTCTCAGTTGCTTTATCGGACGCTGTCGAGTTCCGGGATGCTACCTGGGTCCCAGACTGCAGGCGTTTGATGGCGTTGCGGGCAAAGTTCTTGAACGTGCCTTCTGGATACGCGGACAGATAGGCCTCATAGTCGGCAATCGTGTCGCTTTCCTTTACTGTGTTCCAAACAAGCTTTTCCCGCTCCCAGGCAATCGTGGATTGGGTCGCTGCGGCAGAGGCTGCCGGAGCAGTCGCCTGCGGCGCCATCTTTGCAGTGTCACCAAGGCCAGCAACTTGCTGGGTGCCAGCGTCAGTCTGTTTGTTCAAGAACACTTCGCCGATCAGGGAGGTATTCACCCACGGGCGTTGACGCTTTTCAGTTGCGTCATAAACATCGCCAGTGACCCGGGTCATCACAGTCTGAATGGATGCATTCGGGGTGTCGATGTGACGGATTAGTGCCGATGTAAACGGCGAGTTGCTGCCCTCGCCATCGAGCGCCACGTCGCCCGGGCTTGTTGAAAACGCGATCACTGAGCCTTCACCACCGGTCTCCTGGACCTTGATCTCGGCAAGACCAGTGCCGACACTGCCGGATCGGCTCGGCCCCATGCGGCGCGCCAAGGTGCGGGCCAAGGGGTTGTCACGGCAGGCATCAAGGAAGACCATCTGAACTTTCACGTCTTTCGACATCTGGCGCAGGATAAAGTCGACCGAGATTGTTTCAAAATCGATTGAGGTTTCGTCTTCGATTCTGGCGTCTACCGGGATCAGAAGGTTTTGGCCGGCGATCTGCATGCCGTGGCCGGCATAAAAGAGAAGCGCAATGTCGGCGCCATAGGCCTTCTTTGCAAACTCCATAACTGTCCGGCGCATGTCCGAATACGTCTGGTCCATGCCGGACACAACGTCGAAACCGAGGCCGCGGAGTTTTCCCGCCATCACCTCTGCATCATTGGCCGGGTTTGGCAGTGCGACTGTGTGTTCATAGGCGCCATTGCCGATTACAAGCGCAACGCGTTTCGCCAATGCAGGTGAGGTGCCTGCCAATGCAATTACAAGCACGGCGATCAAGTGTTTGAACATCTCCATGTCCTTTCATCGATCTGGTGTCGCCGGTCGGTTGGTCCGATCTTGTTCAGATATTTGTTCGTTTATGAACTCATAATACCTGCAGACGCGCTTTTAGATTGTAATGTGTGTCACAAGAGGCTGGAAAAGAAAGATCTGCTGTCAGAATATGGAATGAGTCCAGCAATTCCGCCAATTTCGTATGCCCCAAATCGGGCGCGATTATAAACGGAATCAAGCAAAGTTGCCACGATTAAGTCTGCGCTTCGATAATACAGAGCGCGATGTTTTACAAATGTCGGAAAAATTGAATGGCACGCCCAACGGGACTCGAACCCGTGTTTCCGCCGTGAAAGGGCGGCGTCCTAGACCGCTAGACGATGGGCGCGCGGTCGACGCGGTTGCGTCGTGGGGAGGCTTATAGGCGGGAAATGATTGGCCCGCAAGTGCCTTTTGGAGAAAATTTCACAGGCCCGGAAACTCGGGCCTGCACTTTTTCAAAACCAGCGATCAGCCGAACTTCAATCGTCTCTGCTCGGCGGGGATGCCTTTAGCCGGATCACCACTCGCCGGTGTTGCCCATGGACGCCCAGGGTTCCTTGACTTCAAGGGCCTGACCTTTTTGCAGAAGCTCAAACGAGATGTTGTCCGGGGAGCGAATAAAAGCCATGCGGCCGTCGCGCGGGGGGCGATTGATGGTGACTCCTTTGCTCTGCAAGGCTTCACAGAACTCATAGATGTTGTCGACTTCATACGCGAGGTGACCGAAGTTGCGGCCGCCGGTGTATTCTTCCGGATCCCAGTTATAGGTGAGTTCCAGAACCGGACGGGCGTTTTCCTTCGCGCTGTCAACGTCATCAGAGCTTGCCAGGAACACAAGAGTGAACCGGCCCTGTTCGCTTTCATAGCGGTGGGTTTCGGTCATTCCCATCTTGTTGCAGTAAAAGTCGAGCGATTCTTCCAGATTGGAAACACGAACCATGGTGTGCAAATAACGCATGTCTTACCCTCTTTAGCAGCGTTTAAATTTGATGGAGCGACGGACCGGCTCATGAAGATCATTACCGAACTGGCCGAAGCGCAGGAATTTGTGTCGTCTTTCGCCGAAATGCCGCCTGGATCTATCGTGGCTTTGACGGGCGCAGGTATTTCAACTGATTCCGGCATCCCGGATTTCAGGTCACCCGGTGGTATTTGGTCTCAGCGTGCTTCTGTTCAATATCAGGATTTTCTGGCTTTTGAAGAGAGCCGTCTCGAGGATTGGGACCGCCGGTTCGAAATGCAGGCGTTTTTTTCGGCCGCAGAACCAAATGCTGCGCATGTTGCGCTGAGCAGTCTTCATGCAAATGGACAGTTGTCTATTTTGATCACGCAAAATGTCGATGGACTGCATCAGCGATCGGGAGTGTCAGCGGACACGCTGGTCGAGCTGCACGGCAATTCCACCTTTGCCACTTGTCTGGCATGTGGACGTGAGGCCGCCCTGGATGATCAAAAAATCGCAGTCGAGGCTGGGACAAGTCCGCGCTGCACGGCGTGTGGCGGGCTTTTGAAGGCAGCGGTCATCAGTTTTGGTCAGGCAATGCCGGAAAAGGAAATGGAGCGGGCGTTGGACGCATGCCAATCCTGTGATGTGTTTCTCGTGCTCGGATCTTCGCTGGTGGTACACCCGGCTGCGCAATTGCCCGTAATCGCAGCCCGCAGCGGAGCAGACCTGGTGATTCTCAACCGCGAAGAAACGCCGATCGATTCGATCGCCAAAGCCATCTTGCGGACGCCACTCGCGGCGACTTTCGCAAATTTTCCTATGAAATCGACATAAATCGTTGAAATGGTCTGTGGTTAGTCTGTTAATTTTTCTTTCCGGCAAAATGTGCGGTGTTATCCTTTTGTTAGGAATCAGCTGACGGGTGCGTGGTTGTCGGGCCCATAGCTGGTAGATGTGCACCAAAGACGGGACATTTGATTATGGGGGTTAAAGCCGCACGGGATCCCCGCGCACTCGAAGACCTGACGGAAGATGTTGCCGTTGATGTTTTCGAGGTTGCCGGAACGATTAAATGGTTCGACGTCGGTAAGGGCTACGGCTTTATCGTACCGGACAGTGGCGAGACAGACATTCTGCTTCACGTGACATGCCTCAGGCGGGACGGTTTCCAAACCGCTTATGAAGGTGCACGTGTCGTGTGTGAGGTTTTGGACCGCCCACGCGGGCTTCAGGCGTTTCGTATCCTTTCCATGGATGAGAGCACGGCCGTTCACCCGTCCCAATTGCCACCGTCGCGGACCCACGTCCAAGTGGTCCCGGAGACCGGTTTTGAAACCGCGACCGTTAAGTGGTTCAACCGTGTGAAGGGCTTTGGTTTCCTGACACAAGGTGAGGGGACCGAAGACATCTTCATTCATATGGAGACACTCCGACGCTATGGCATTACCGAACTTCGACCAGGCCAAGAGGTGCTTGTGCGATTCGGTACCGGTCCGAAAGGACGTATGGCCGCCGAAATCCGGCCGGTCGGTAGCGGAACGCATATTCCAGCGTCTCATTGAACCAAGGCGCATCACAGTTTACGGCCGGACATGTTCCGGCCTTTTTTAATGGTGTATTTGGGTAGGACCTGTCGCAACCGGAGCTCTCATGAACGCGTACCAATTGCCCCGATCCGTTGCCATGGCTTTGTGTGTAGGCTTTGCCATCTTTTTGAGCGCCGTCAGCAACGGCTCGCTTGCCGGGAACAGTCAAACGCTTCCAACCGAACCGCTGACCGTCATTTCCGGCGCGAACGAACATCGGTTCACGGTGGAAGTGGCTTCAACGGATACGCAGCGGGCGAAGGGGCTTATGTTCCGGGAAGAAATGGCGGCAGAGCAAGGCATGCTGTTCATATTTGATGGCGAATTCGAGCGCCATTTCTGGATGAAAAACACACCGCTGCCACTCGATATCATTTTCATTTCCTCTCAAGGGAAGATCGTCAGCATTGCCGCGGACACCACGCCTTATTCGGAAAAAGTCATACCGTCCGGCGCGCCGGCAAAATTCGTTCTTGAGCTGAATGCGGGAACTGCGGCCAAGCTTGGCATCAAACCGGGAGACGAAGTTGTTGCCAGCTCGATGGGAGTGAACGACGCCTGACGAAGCCCGAGTCTTTCGAAGCGCATCACAGCCCTGGAATAGACTGTCCACAAGCATGAGCTCAGGGCGTGACTTTCGCTACTTGACGAACGATGCAAACGCGGATAAACCGCCCGAACCAGCCGTCGGGGTATAGCGCAGCCTGGTAGCGCATCTGGTTTGGGACCAGAGGGTCGCAAGTTCGAATCTTGCTGCCCCGACCACTTTTATCTCCACCAAAACACTATGCCGGCTAACCAACAAACGCTTTGTTTGTCCGGATTTTGATCTGATCACAGCTGCGTCTTTGAGGAAATCGGGGAAGTTGTGTTCTTTTCCTTGTGCATCCCGTAGCCGTGTATCACCCTTTCTATGGGGACAGGGAGAAGAGCGGCGAGCCCGCTTTGCCCGTTTTAAGCAGGGCAAGATGATCAGCGATCCAAAACACCAGACGACATTGGAAGTTGCGGCGGCGGTCGCTGCCGTAAAGGCGCAAATTTCAAATGGCGGGCTCACTGTCATGGAAAGCAGCGATTTTGGTGCCTTTGAAAAGACCATCCGGAACACTGAAGACAAGTACCTTATGGAGGACTTTTCGCCCCGCTTTTTCGATCTCCACGGGGCCACGGCCTTTTGGATCGGTGCGGTCAATGAACATGGAAATGTTGTTTCCGTTCAGGCGGCAAAGGTGGAGGATCTGCAGGACCGAAGCCTTGCCGAACACTGGCAGCAACAACACAGGCGCATATTCGTTGATCCGAACCCGCAGGCGCGCTTCGGCACCGACCATGCGCATGATGCCTTTTTTATCCGCGGAAGAATTGTCTACCACGGTAATTTGTGGTTGCGCCGGGATGTGCGCGGAAAAGGGCTTGCCGAACCGCTGACGCAGCTTGGCTTTCTGATAGCTCTTTTGAAATGGTCACCCGATTATTTGTACGGATTGATGGCAGCATCTGCTGCTGAAAAAGGGTTCGGCATTCGGGTCGGATATCGACGGTTTGTGCCCGGCGGTACTCATTGGGAGCTTCCCCCCGGCCACATCCGGCCGGATGATTGGCTTGTGTACTCAACCCGAAGCGATCTTGTTGGTCTCGCCCGCACGATTGCTTCTACGAACGCCGTTGCAGATCCTGAATAACACCGTAGTAGGCGCAAATCTGATAGGTCGCAGCCGGGGCGGGTTTAATACCGACAATCAGCCGTTCGAATGCGATTTCGTAGGTCTCGCCGTCCAGTGAGATGTGTGTCCGTGCATAGCCATAATATGGTTTCAAATTGAGTGCGGCTTTGTAGGCGTTGGCAGAGGCTTTTTCCAGTTCCGGATCAGGTGTGCGCAATCCGGTTGCCGGACCACCTGTCGCTTCCGGACTGGCCCATTTATCGCCGAACAGCAGTCGTTGACTGGAATCGCGCCCGACATAGAAGATCGGGGGAGGAGCCAGTTCCGAAACTTTGTCGGAACACAGGCTCAGGTGGTTGATGTAAGGTTTGAGCGTGCCCGGCGAGGCCTGATGTGACGCAGATTGAATCGCTTCATAAAACTCAGATAGCCTCGGGTCCGCAAGGCCCTGTTCTATTACCTTGGTCCCAAGCTCAGTGAATTGAGATGCTGGACGTGTCAGCACGATATTCGATGCTCTCTCTCGGGTGTTTTACCGGTTGAACGCTGATAACAACAAGGACATGACGTTAAGGAATTCTTCCTGCTTCTCCGGCGGGAGGTCGGTAATGTCTTCAACGGCGTAGTCGAGCGTTAAAATCATGGTCCACATCTCGCCGAGGTTCGCAGCATCAATGTCAGCGCGCAATCCGGCAGGATCGAGGCGCCGTGTTTTGGGCAGATCAAAAGTAATCTGATCATCGCTTTTAAAACCAAACAGGTTCTGAAAGTGATGTTGCATGACTGGCCTTCCTGTAATTGGGTGAGCGGATCAGCCTTTCGGATCCCGGACACCACTTTTTGCCGATGTTCTTATTTGCCAAACAATTCTGGTGGCAGAACTTAACGGCAGAATGCACTCGTAACTTTCTCATTCCAGGCAGTTTAATAGCATAGGTTGTGTATTTGCGCCATAATGCAACGCAGCTGGTTCTCCAATTTCATTCACATCGTTAACTCAGCATTGCATGCGAAGCGTCGTTTCCGTTTGGGATCTTTTTTCCCTGCAATCCGGTCGTGGCCGTAACATGAGTTCGCCACAGGTGCGCTGTAAATTAGCGCGTGAAATCAGCACAGTTAGACTGCAGATATTGACTTCCGGACCAAAGGAGGAAACAAGCTGTCTAGAGATCTGTCACATGTCAAACCGAGCACAGGATAAGACCTATGGTCGCGCGCATTTACCAGCCGGCAAAGACGGCGACGCAGTCCGGTAAGGCCAAAACACAAAATTGGGTTCTCGATTTCGAACCGGAAGTCGCGAAATCCGTTGAACCTTTGATGGGTTATACATCCTCTTCGGATATGAAGCAGCAGGTTCGGATGGTGTTTGAAAGCCAGGAAGACGCCGTCGCTTATGCAAAACGCCAGGGCATTCCGTACCGGGTTGAGAAGTCTCAGGCACGGGTTGTGCGCGGTGCCGCCTATGCAGATAACTTCAAGTTCGACCGCGTGGCGCCCTGGACGCACTAAGCCGGCAGTGATGTCCCTGTTGTCATACAAAAATGATTGTTGAAATGATTGTTTAGATGTCGACAGGATTGTCGGCTTTGCCGCACAAAGGGCTCAGCAATCTCGAGCTCACGGCCCCGTAGCTCAGCTGGATAGAGCACTCGCCTTCTAAGCGAATGGTCGCAGGTTCGAATCCTGCCGGGGTCGCCACTCTTTTCCATGTCCAGCCCGAAGACATAGGTAACAGTTTGTACCGGAGACATGGGTTACAACCTCGTGCCGAACGGGTTGTCGATTGTCTGTAATGTTCTTTGCTCCAGGTCAATGTATCCCAGATCATA